>Ga0082335_1000144_pt1 | contig 189360 bp, 175 predicted proteins | sample Subgrocontami58m_FD_72375 | JGI IMG/M metagenome (GOLD analysis project Ga0082335, IMG submission 72375) | Subsurface groundwater microbial communities from S. Glens Falls, New York, USA - GMW37 contaminated, 5.8 m (SPADES assembly) (version 2) ... | reverse complement strand
CTAGTGTCCCGAATCGCTAATTCGCTGAAGAAAAGACGCCGAGAATCGACGCCATACGGCGTTGCAAATGCTCGCAAGGTGTCCAACCTTGCTGCGCTTTGCGCCTTGTCTGGCGCCGATTTCGCCGCTTTTCTGTTTCAGCCGGTATTGCCTTGCCAGATATTTGTTCAACGAACTAACGATTCGGGACACTAGCGCGGAAGATATGCAAAGACCTCGGGGTGCCGCTGCCATGAGGCGCCCAGACTCCCTGATGCCGCGGACGTGCCGCAAGCACTTCGCCAAATTCGCCCGCGTCATAGCACGGCAAAAGGTGTCGGAGACTAATTGATTTCAACGCCGGGCCTATGCTGTGATGCAGCGAGATTACCGCATGACTAGATGAACTTGAAAGTGGTGTGGGAGAGGGCGTGAGGTTTCTCCCTACCCCGAATCGATTTCCGGATCGCCAGCCAGTGGTAGCATATGCTTGGCAATAGCGAAGGAGCCCATATGAATAATGCTAAAGCGGAGGTCGCCTCGATGCTGAAGGCGTTACCCGAGGATGCCAGCCTGGAGGACATTCAGTATCACCTGTACGTACTCGAAAAGGTGAAGCGCGGCCTTGGGCGCGCTGAAACCGAAAGTGCCATGTCTCACGAGGATGCCAAAGCGCGCCTTGGAAAATGGCTTACCGTCTAGCTTGGTCGCCGGAGGCCATTGAGGATATCGAAGCCATCGCAGCGTACATTGAACGCGATTCGCCGTGGTACGCCCGAGCCGTTGTCTCAAATATCGTTGAAACAGCCGAAACCATTCCCGACCACCCCGATCTGGGGCGCATTGTTCCGGAGATTGACGACAGATCGATCCGCGAGCGGTTTGTGTACAGCTACCGCATCATCTATCGCATCGAGCAGCAGCGCATATTGGTCGCCACCGTCGTTCACGGCAGCCGACTCCTTCAGCCTTTCATTGCGAGAATAGAAGGCGCACAGAAATCCAATCCGTAGCTGCTGCGGACGGGCCGCCGGCGCCGCGCCAGATGGAAACAAACCGGGAGACAGATAGATAGCATGCGACGCCTCGTCGGGCTCCCTTTGGATGTGCGGCAGGAGGACGAGATTATGCGTTTGCTCACCGAGGCGGGTATTCCGTATCGCGAAACGCGGGCGCCGTTCAGGTTGCTTGGCGCGGACGCGATATGGGTCTCCGATGAAGACTATCCACGAGCGTGCGCGATACTTGAGGGCGAAACAAAAGCTTTCGCACAAATGGCCCGTGCAGAATGGAATGCGGAATGGGTTAGGGAGCACAAAGGTTCCTATGTGCGCTGGCTATGGAGCCGTGTTCGCCAGGCATCATTTGCCAATCTCCTAAGAGCCCTGTTTCTGATCGCGCTGGTCGGTGTGATGTTGCTTTACCCGCTTGCGTACGTTTTCCGATAAGGAAGCAAAAGTGCAAACGGGGTCTGAGTGAGCTGACCCCATCGGCTTTCTGAAGGAGGTGCGAGATTCGAACTCGCGAGCAACGGATCAAGAGCGATGCCCATCCGGCGCCGGAGGCGACGCAGAGCCGCGTGAGCGCGCGCAATGACGAGCATCGCAAGACGGCCACGCGCGCGGGGCTGCATTACGTCACCGACGGCGTCGCCGGAATCAGCAGGAGGCGCGCCGGAAGCGGCTGGATCTACTACGCGCCGGGCGGCGCGCGCATCGCGGCCGCGGCCGAGCGCATGCGCATCAACTCGCTCGCGATTCCGCCGGCCTGGACCGACGTGTGGATCTGTCCCGATCCGAAGGGCCATATCCAGGCCACCGCGCGCGACGATCGCGGGCGCAAGCAATACCGCTACCACCCCCTGTACCGCGAGGCGCGCGACCAGTCGAAGTTCCGCCGCATGCTGGAATTCAGCGAAATCCTGCCGGAGATCAGGGAGCGCGTAGAGCGCGACCTGCGCGCGCGCGACCTCACGCGCCGGCAGATTCTCGCCACCGTGGTGATGCTGCTCGACAAGACGCTCATCCGCGTGGGCAACGACGAGTATGCGCGCGAGAACCGCTCCTTCGGCCTCACCACGCTGCGCGAGCGCCACGTCGAAATCAAGGGCGGCAAGCTGCGCTTTTCCTTCCGCGGCAAGAGCGGGATTGACCACGTCGTGGATGTCAGCGACCGGCGCATCGCCCGCATCGTTCAGAATTGCCAGGATCTGCCCGGGCAGGAGCTGTTCAAGTACCTGGACAAGGCCGGCAAGCGCCAGACCATCTCCTCGGACGACGTAAACGCCTACCTGCGCGAGACCACCGGCCGCGACATCACGGCCAAGGACTTCCGCACCTGGGCGGGCACCATGCTGGCCGCCAGAGAGCTGTGCGTGCTGGGGCCGGCGAAAAGCCGGCGCGAAGCCGAACGCAACATGATCCGTGCGATCGACGCCGTGGCCGAGCGCCTTGGCAACACGCGCGCGGTGTGCCGCCAATACTACGTGCACCCGGGACTGGTGATGGCCTATCTGCAGGGGCTCACCGCGCCGATCGCCTCCAGGCCGCTGCCCGGGCGTGCGCGCCGCGAACACCCCACCGCCGCGCTGCGGCGCGATGAGGTCGCGGTGTTGCAGTTCCTGCAAGGGGAACGTGCCGGCGGCGGGCGCCCGCGCGCCGGGCCGGTGAGTCAAGCACAATCAAGGGGCAGAGATGAATTGTTTTCAACGTGAGCCCTATGCCGTGATCTGACTTAACCGCCACCGCTGGCCATCGCCTGCGACGCCCCCGCAGTTCGCGCTACAATCTCCGCTCCCCGTCGCAGAGGTTTCCATGGGCGCCAATCATCCCGACCCCGGCATAGCGCGCAAGATCGTCAAAGCCGCCTGCCCGCACGACTGCCCCGACACCTGCGGCATGCACATCAGCGTGGAAAACGGCGTTGCGGTGAAGGTGGAAGGCGCGAAGGACATGCCGTTCACCCAGGGCACGCTGTGCACCAAGGTCGCGCGTTACCTTGATCGCACCTACTCGAAGGAGCGCGTGCTGCATCCGCTGAAGCGCGTCGGCGCGAAGGGAGAAGGCAGGTTCGAGCGCATCACGTGGGATGAGGCGCTGGCCACCATCGCGGCGAAGTTCAAGGAGATCGCCGCGGTCGAGCCGCAGGCCATTCTGCCCTGCAGCTACGCCGGCACCATGGGCCTCGTGCAGTACGCTTCGATGGACCGGCGCTTTTTCCACAAGCTCGGCGCATCCTTGCTGGATCGGACGCTGTGTTCCTCGGCCGGCAAGGTCGGCATGAAAATCACGCTCGGCGCCGGCGTCGGCATGGACCCGGAGCGCTTCGACGAAGCCAGGCTAATCATCATCTGGGGCTCCAACTCCATCGTCTCCAACCTGCACCTGTGGTCGCGCGTGCAGGAGGCGAAGCGCCGCGGCGCCAGGGTGATCGCGATCGACCCCTACCGCAGCCTGACGGCGGCAAAATGCGACCAGCACGTGGCGCCGCTGCCGGGCACCGATGGGGCGCTGGCCTTGGGCATGATGCACGTGATCATCAATGAGGGGCTGTGCGATGACGACTACATCGCGCGCCATACTCTCGGTTTTGCGCAGTTGAAGGAGCGGGTGCGGGACTATCCGCCGGAGACGGCCGCGGCCATTTGCGGCCTCGCGCGAGAGGAGATCGTGGCGCTCGCGCGCGAGTACGCCGGCACGCGGCCGGCGGCGATCCGGCTCAACTACGGCATGCAGCGGCATTCCGGCGGCGGCATGGCGGTGCGCACCATCACCTGCCTGCCCGCGCTCACCGGGCACTGGCGCGATGCCGCCGGGGGCGTGCTGCTTTCCACCGGCGATTGGTACGGCATGAACCACGCTCTGCTTGAGCGCGCGGACCTGATCCCGAACCGGCCGCGCACCATCAACCACGCGGCGCTGGGCGACGCGCTCACCGCTGCCGAGCCGCCGGTGCGGGCGATCTACGTCTACAACAACAACCCGGTGGCGGTGTGCCCGGACTCGCACAAGGTGATCGCCGGTTTCCGGCGCGAGGACCTGTTCACCGTGGTGCATGAGATTTTCCTCACCGACACCGCCGACTACGCCGACATCGTGCTGCCGGCCACCACGCAGTTGGAGCACTACGACGTGCACAAGTCCTACGGCCACCTGTACGTGCTCGCCAACAGCCCGGCGATCGCGCCGCTGGGCGAGGCCAAACCCAATAGCGAGGTGTTCCGGCTGCTCGCCGCGCGCATGGGCTTTGCCGAGGCCTGCTTCAGCGATACGGACGAGGACATCTGCCGCCAGGCGCTGCAGTCGTCGAATCCGCGCATGGCCGGGATCGAGTGGGAGGCGCTGAAAGAGCAGGGCTGGCAGCGGCTCGATGTGCCCGCGCGCTTCGCGCCGTTCGCCCAGGGCAACTTCCACACGCCCTCGGGCAAATGTGAGTTCTGGAGCCAGACCGCGAAGGACATGGGCCTGGATCCGCTGCCCGCTTACGTTGCGCCGCGCGAATCGGCGCTGAGCGCGCCGCTGCTGGCAAAGAAGTATCCGCTCGCCTTCATTTCGCCGCCGGCGCGCAACTTCCTCAACTCCTCCTTTGCCAATCTGCCGTTCGCGCTCGAGGAAGCGGGCGAACCTTATCTGGACATCCATCCGGCCGACGCAGCGGCGCGCGGCATAGCCGATGGCGACCGGGTGCGCATTTACAACCAGCGTGGCGCGTTCGCGGCAAAAGCGCGCGTGTCCGACCGGGTGCGCCAGGACGTGGTGGCGGCACTGTCGGTGTGGTGGAAGAAACTTTCGCCCGACGGCCGCAACGCCAACGAAGTCACATCGCAGGCGCTCGCCGACATGGGCGGGGCGGCGACCTTTTATGACTGTCTGGTCGAGATCGAACGCGCCGGCGCCGGCTGACGGCCCATTTCTCCATCCATGGGATGTACTGCAATGTCGAGACCTGAAGAAGTCGGCGTCGCATCCGCACGCCTCGCACGCATCAAAGCGCTGTTCGAAGCCGATGTCGCCAAAGGCGCCATCCCGGGTGCCGTTGCCCTGATCGCGCGGCGCGGCAAACTCGCGTATCTGGAAGCCTTCGGCTTCCGCGACCGCGAAAAGAAACTGCCGATGGCGACGGATTCGATATTCCGCATCGCCTCGATGACCAAGCCGATGGTGTCGATCGCCATCATGATGCTGGCCGAGGAGGGCAGGCTGCGGCTGGTCAATCCGATTTCGGCCTACCTGCCGGAGTTGAAGAATCTGCAGGTCGGTGTCGAGTTCGCGGGAGCAGGGGGCAAACCGGAGCTGCGGCTGGAGCCGGTCAGACGCGAGATGACGGTGCAGGACTTGTTGCGCCACACCTCCGGGCTGACCTATGGGCAGTTCGGCGATTCGCTGGTGAAGCAGGCCTATCGCGAGGCGAACGTGTTCGACCCGAATCAGACCAACGCCGGGCTCGTTTCCAAGCTGTCGCGGCTGCCGTTGCAGAACCAGCCGGGCGAGGTGTGGGATTACAGCATGTCGACCGATGTCCTCGGGCGCCTGATCGAGGTGATCTCGGGTATGGAACTCGACCGGTTCATCGAAGCGCGCATCACCGGGCCGCTAGGGATGAACGACACCGGCTTCGCGGTGGCGAAGGAAAAGGCCGAACGCATCGCCGAGCCGCAGATCGATTCCGGCACGGGCAAGCGGCCGGCAATGCCGCGCGACCTGACGCTGCGGCCGCGGTTTCTGTCAGGTGGCGGTGGCATGGTTTCCACCGCAGCAGATTACCTGCGCCTGGCGCAGATGCTGCTGAACGGCGGCGAACTCGACGGCGCGCGCATCGTTTCGCGCAAAACCGTAGCACTGATGACGAGCGATCATTTGCCGCCGCACGTCAAGTTCAGCGCGAGCACGCGCGCCCAGTTCGAAGAGTCGTCGCCGTCGCCGGAATTCGGCCAGGGTTTCGGCCTCGGTTTCTGCGTGCGCAAAGAGCCGGGGCGCAACCCGGCGCCGGGGTCAGTCGGCGAATTCTACTGGTCGGGCGTGCACGGAACCTATTTCTGGGTCGATCCGCAGGAGCAACTCGTAGTCGTGCTGATGCTGTGCGCGCCCGAGTTGCGCCGGCATTATCGCGCGTTGATGCGCCAGCTCGTGTATCAGGCGCTGGATGACTAATGGGCCATTTCGGAATTACCGAAATAGCCCCCGATTTAGGCAAGCATGAGGGAGGATCTCCCCTCATGTTTCAATGAGGCTCTCAGCCCCTGCCGAATCCGCCATGGCCATGCATCGACGGCCCCCGCTTCGACTGAAAACGCGGATTCAGCACCACATCCGCCACCTTTTGCTGCTCGGGTGACAGGGCGGCGTAAAGAGGCTTCTCCACGGCTAAAAGCTGGTTGAGTCGGGTAATCGCCGCGGCATGGAACGACTGCGCTTTTTCGAGACGTTCGATTGCGTTTAGCCGTTGGCGTTGCGCACGCCCGGGCGCGCCGGAATGCCTGGCCTGGAACCGTTGGTCCATATCCTGCGCATTCTTGCGCACGAGTTGGGCGTACGCATCCCATTGCGGCTGTTGTGCATCCGCGATTTTCAACGCGGTCTTGATGTAAGCCAATCGCGCTTCGACGCGTTCGCCGGGCCGGGCAAAAGTGCGCTCCGCAACTCTTTTCCCGGGACCGGAGGCGGGCTGGGAGTCCGGATTCGGAGTCGTTTGAGCAAATGCCATTGAAGCGCTGGTGGCGGCAACAAAGACGGAAACCAATGTGGTGCGGAGCAGCTTATTCATAGATATCTCCAGAGTTCACAATATAAATGACCAGATGATGCGATTGCCATGACGATGCGGCGCTAAAACCAGAGTCGAAATTTGTCGTGCAAGAAGGCAATTCATAGGTGAATGTCAGCAGACCCTAGGGCGCCACGCCGGGCACGACAGTCGCCGGCACCCGCAGCCAGCCGGCCCGGCACGCCGGAACCGTAGGGTAATAGCCTGGAGGATTGCCGCAGTAGTACCAAAATTGCCCCGCTACCGGCGCGGGCACCAGCGGCGGTTGATACGGATTGGGATAAGGATAAACGGGCGCCGGATAGTAGTACCAGACACCGCCGGCGATCCACCACCATCCAATTCGACCGGCGTGCTTTCCCCGATGCCAGTGGCCCGCGCGCCAGCGTCCGTGGTCATGATCGTTGAAGCGGTGAATTTCGACGCGCCGGCTGTCGTGCCGCCCACGCTCGGCACTGCGGCGATGATCACGTTCGTCCGCCGCAGACGGAGCCACCATGACCGACATCGCCATCAGGACGGCAAGTGTCCCTGGGATAATTTTTTTCATCGCATTCTCCGTCGCAGGTGTTTTCGGACACATCGCGCCATTGACTGCAATTGATCCAAGGAGCTCAACGCACCACGCCCGGGGGCGGAGGCGGCGGGTAACCAGGCGGCGGAGGCGGCGGGTAACCAGGCGCCGTAGGCGCATACTCCCGCGCCGACCCCGGCGTCAGCTGGCCCGACACGGGCACACGTTCGCCTTTCGCATACATGCACTGAATGTAGGCATGGTCGTAACGCCGCTGCGAGCCATAGCCCGAAGTCTGGCCGGCATTGGCGCCGGCGGCGCTGCCTGCCAATAATCCGACCCCCGCGCCGACCCCCGCGCCCTGATGTCCGCCCATGGCCGCGCCAGCCAGCGCGCCGACCGCTGCGCCGACGGCGGCACTTTTGACGCCGCTTTCGACGGCCGTTTCGTTGGCGGTCGCCCCGCCAATCTGGCCGAGCGCGAATTGCCTGCAAACCGCGTCATCGGCGCGGAACTGATCGAAATTCTTGCCCGTCCCGGGCATCGCCATGACGCTCGGTCCGGTCGGGATGGTCGTGCACGCGCCGAGCGCCAACAGCGCTACCAACGGGGAAAGACGCAATAATTTGGACATGATGGAATGCTCCGTGCGCTTAGCGGGAGGGTGCTTGCGCTGGCACGCGTTGCCAACCGGCAGGACATTCGTCTACGTTGGGGTAATAGGCTCTCGACGCCGCGCAGTAGTACCAGTCCCCTTGAGCCTGCGCCGGCGCTGCCTCCGCCTGGGCGGGGCCCTGCTCGACATAGACCGGGGGTGAGGCCGGTCCCACCACTACCGGAGGATAGGCGTAGACCGGCGCCGGATAGACGTAATAGGGCGCCGGGTAAAAGCGTGGCCCGTAAACCGGAAAACCGAGAGAGATGCCGAAGCGCACGTTCCCGCCATGACCATGACCATGGCCGTAACCGTAGCCGTAGCCATGGCCGCGGTGCTGCGCCACCGCCGCGCCGCTCGCCAGCGCTCCGAAAAAGACCAGGACCAAAGTCCCTATTGCCTTGGCCGATGTTCTCATGACTTGCCACTCCTGTCGTTACGCAGGAGTTCAGACTAGCAAGTTCGCGCGACCGGAGTGGTAAGGAATTGTTTCAATTTGTAAGAGCCCCCCGCGAATTACTCTTGCAACGGGTTCTCAGCTGCCCGCAAGTTCCTTGCGCACGATCGCAGCGCCTGCGGCCAGGGCCTTGAGCTTTCCTTGCGCGACCGCGCGCGGCAGCGGCACCATGCCGCAGTTGGTGCAGGGATAGAGCTTCTCCGGCGCGACGTATTTCAGCGCCGCGCGCACGGTCTGCGCGACTTTCTCCGGCGTCTCGATTTCCTCGCTCGCGACGTCGATCGCGCCGACCATGATGTCCTTGCCCTTGAGCAGGGCTATCAGTTCCAGCGGCACCCTGGAGTTGGCGCATTCGAGCGATACCTGGTCGATTTTCGATTTTGCCAGCAGCGGAAACGTGGATTCGTACTGGCGCCATTCCGAACCCAGGGTTTTCTTCCAGTCGTTGTTGGCCTTGATGCCGTAGCCGTAACAGATGTGCACCGCGGTCTTGCATTTGAGCCCGGCGGCAGCAGCTTCCAGCGTATCGACGCCCCAGTCGCGCACCTCGTCCATGAACACGTTGAACGCCGGCTCGTCGAACTGGACCACGTCGATGCCCAGGGCCTCGAGCTCGCGCGCCTCGGCATTCAGAATCTTGGCGAACTCGCGCGCGAGTTTCTCCCGGCTCCTGTAGTAGCCGTCGTAGAGCGTGTCCACCATGGTCATCGGGCCGGGGAGGGTGAATTTCACCGGGCGGCCGGTCTCGGCGCGCAGGAATCTCGCGTGCCCGGCGAAAATGGATTTGGGACGCGCCACCGGACCGACCACCATCGGCACGTCGGCGTCGTAGCGGTTGCGGATGCGCACCGTCTTCTTGTGCTGGAAATCGACGCCGTCGAGGTTCTCGATCAAGGTGGTGACGAAATGCCGCCGCGTCTGCTCGCCGTCGCCGACGATGTCTATGCCCGCAGACTCCTGGTCGCGCAGCACCAGGCGCACCGCGTCCTGCATTCCCTCCGTGAGCGCCTCGCCCTCGAGCAGCCAGGGGGCCCACAATTGCTTGGGCGTGGCCAGCCAGGCGGGTTTGGGCAGGCTGCCGACGATGGTGGTTCGCAGTATGGGTGTACTCATGGTTCGCTCCGGAAGGGGGTCAATGAACAGTATGCCCCAAGTCCGGCCGCCGCGGATCGCCGTCCCAAGCCGCAACCCATTTTCGACTACGATGGCGGAAATTCAACCGGAAGGGACGCAATGGGCAAGACCGTGGATTATTATTTTTCGCCGATTTCACCCTGGACCTACCTCGGCCACGCGCGCTTTGCCGACATGGCGCAACGGCACGGCACCGTCGTCAACGTGAAACCGGCCGATTTCGGCAAGATCTTTCCGGTCTCCGGCGGCCTGCCGCTGGCGAAGCGCGCGCCGCAGCGCCAGGCTTACCGCCTGGTGGAACTCAAGCGCTTCCGCGAGTTCCTCAAGGTGCCGCTGAATCTGCAGCCGAAATTTTTTCCTGCGCCGGCCGATCTGGCGGCGCAATACATCGTGGCTGCGGGCCGGGCCGGCGGCAGCGACGCGGCAATGCGGCTCGCAGGCGCGGTGCTGCGCGCCTGCTGGGCGGAGGAGCGCAATATCGCCGATGTCGAAACCCTGGGCGCGATCTGCAAAGAGCAGGGGATGAACGCCGCTGCGCTTGCGGGCGCGGCGCAATCGGAGGCGGTGAAGGCCGAGTACGAGGGCTATACGCAGGAGGCCATCGCGCGCAATGTGTTCGGCGCGCCCGGCTATGTCATCGACGGCGAGATCTTCTGGGGCCAGGACCGGCTGGAGTTTGTCGAGCGCGCATTGGCCGGATAGCGCGCGCCGCCCGCCACGACGGCGAAGGGCGCTAGAAGCGCCCGCCGAGTTGGTAGAACGTGATCTTCGCCAGCTCCAGCAGCACATTGCGCGCCGCATTCTGATTTTTCCACCACGACGAAGGGAAGGGATCGTAGCTGGTCGCGATCATGCGGATCTCGGCCGCGGGCAGGGCATCGGAGAAAATGATCCTGGCGCGGCGCAGATGGTAGGGGGAACTCACCACCAGCAGCCTGGGCGCGCGCTGGGCGAACAGGACGCGCGCCGCCTGCGCTTCCTCCGCGGTGCTGATCAGGTCTTTGCCGAGATACTCGATTGCGCCGGCCGGAACGCCCTTCTTCAGCAGCACCTGGCGCACGACGTCCTCCTCGCGCGGAAAAGGAATGCCCGCCTCGTCCAGCAGGCGGAGCTGGTCCTCGCGCGCCGGTACGCTGACATAGATCTTGCGGGCGAGGCCCTGGCGGTAGAGGTCGGCCGCCTGGAACGGGCGCGAATAGCCTCCGCCCAGCACCAGGATGGCGTCGGCCTTCTGCGGCTGGTCGCTGACGCTGAGCCAGTCCGCGGCGTAGCTCAGACCGACCGCCGCGCCGATTGCGGCGGCGATAGACGCGATAAGCAGAAACAGTCCACATTTTTTCGCACAATGCATGATAATCAGCCGCTTCCAATCTAAGGGTGCGCCAGTGTGCGCATGAGCCGGGAAAATTACAAGGACCACGGGCCATTTCAGAATTGGCGGAATGGCCCCTGATACTGGGGAGCATGCGGGGATCCCCTCGAATTCATGAGTTCCAAGACTAAAGGCCTGTTCGCGCCGCGCCGCGCCAGCGTCGAGGTGAGCGAGGAAGACGGCGTGCGTTCGCTGCACCTCGGCGGCGACGCCATCCAGAGCTCGATCCGGCTTGCGCGCCCGGACGAACTGGCGCTCGACTACACGCGCGCGATGATGGCTTTCCTGCTGTTCCAGCCGCTGCCGCGCGAGGTGCTGATGATCGGCCTGGGCGGTGGCTCGATGGCGCGCTATATCCACCAGCGCATGCCGGGGACGCGCACCACGGTGGTCGAGATCAACCCCAAGGTATTGGCGGCGGCGCGCAGCATGTTCCACTTCCCCTTGGATGACGCACGCCTGAAAGTGGAAATCGCCGACGGCGCGGATTACATTCGCGCGCACGCCGAGTCGGCCGAGGTGCTGCTGGTGGACGGTTTCGACGACGGCAAGCAGCCCGCGGCGCTGTGCACCCAGGCATTCTACGACGCGGCCTACGCCGCGCTGCGGCCTGGCGGCGTGATGACGGTCAATTTCATGGCGGAGGAAAAGAAGCTCGACGTTTACCTGCAACGCGTCGAAAAAAGCTTCGATGAGCGGGTGATCTGCCTTGCCGCGGCCGACCGGGTCAACATCATCGCCTTCGCCTTCAAGCGCCACCCGCGCGAGCTTGCCTGGGCGGAACTGAAAAAGCGCGCGCGGCAACTGAAGCAAACCCACGACCTTCCGTTCGAGGATTTCATCGCGGGACTGAAGAAGATGAATCCGCATACGCAGGCCGCCCTCAGGCTGCGCTCGGCCTCGGCCGATTGACGCAGGCGCAGGGCGGCGAGTCCCTGCCGCCGCTACTCCACCTGCGGGCGCAAGGCGCCATTTGATGGCGCATATTGACGGCGCGTATTGACGGCGTGTATTGACGGCGGAAATGGTCGGCGGATATTTGCATCTGCCGACAGATCGAACTAGTATGAAATCAATCGTGCAACACAGGTTCGGGCTCGCGACGGTGCAGCGCTGCGGGCGCGCATCGCGATATCACGTCTCAAGGAGGTGTGCTATGGCTGAGCAAGGAAAACCATCGGCTGTGGGGCAGGTCGCCTGCGCGATATGCATGAAGGAAATTCCGAAGTCCGAGGCGATGGTCGCGGAAGCGACGGATTACGTGATGCACTTTTGCGGCCTCGACTGCTACACGAAATGGAAGGCCGGGGACGAGAAGGCGAAACAAGCAGGCGGGGGCGCCGGCTCCAAGTGATTTCGCCGGCGCCGGCTCGATCTGCCGGCGCGCTTCTCGGCCGGGCTTGGTCGGCGTGTGAGCCCGCCCCAGAGGAGCCATTCGGGCGAATGTCACCATCCATATGTCGGCGATAAATTGACCTGCCTTTCTGCGCGGCGGACTCTGCGCAAGCACTTCCCGGACGCCATGATCGAGGCGGTGGAAATCGATGCGAACTTTTCCCGCGGGACGCAGGCCGTGGACAGCCGAAGTAAGGGCGTCTTCTCCAGCCGGCCCCCGGCTGGTGCGCCACCGGGAATCAGAACCCGACGGGCTTCGCCAACATTGCCTAGGGCTGCATGCGCTCTTCGCGGCGGATGCGCTCCTCCAGGTCGGCGAGGCTTTGCGATGCGGCCAGGTAATTTTTCATCTCCGCCTGTCCGCCGCGTGCGAACTTGTGCACCAAGGCCTGGTAATAAGATTTCAGCTTGCTGCCGACCCAGGCGCTGCGCGCGGCGCGGGCCTGCTTCTCGATCGCGACGAGATCGATTCTTGATTCAGGCGCGCTTTTCGCGGCGATATTGCTGCGCACAAACGATGCCCGAAAGGACGCTGTGTTCCCAGCGGTGTTGGCATCGCCGCCGGGAATAGTTGCAGGCTGCAGGATGTTGTCGCCAGGATACATGGGTGGGTAGAGTTTCATTTCAATGTCCCTTGCTATCTATTTGATACAGCAAAGTAAAATTTGCTGTACCCAGTCAACATAACGCTAGCGCCGGCAACTATCCAATCGCTTGTTCGGATGGACCTGATTTGCCTGTCTTATACTTAGTCTAAGTATATGGTGCAATGCAATAAATCCAGCCTGGAACGGAATCCTGTACAACGTTTGGACGCCGGTTTTCGCATGGCGTCTTGCCAATTTGCGCGGCTCTTGTCGCCGTCGCCGAGGCAGGTCACCTTAGCTGTGCCGCGGAGAAGTTGCACCACAGCCAGCCCGCGGTGAGCGCGCAGATCAAGGCGCTGGAGGACGAACTCGATTTGGCTCTGTTCGGGCGCACGCCCAGCGGCATGGAGCTCACCTTCGCCGGCCTGCGGCGCTTTGCTTGGTTCCAGCGGGTCCGATTCAGGGGGGAAATGGGGCCAGCGCAGTTTGCGTTTGCCCGCTGAACGTCGCGTCAAACCTCAAGCCTCTCCCTGATGCTTCGCACCAGTTCAGCCGGGCTCTCGGCCGCGTCCAGCCGCAGCGCATCCTGCGGCCGCTCCAGGATGGCGAACTGCGAAGCCAGCAACTGCGGGTTCATGTAATGGCCCCGGCGCGCGGCCAGGCGCGCGCGGATCAGTTCGATGTCGCCGTCGAGAAAAACGAAGCGCACCGTGGCGCAGCCGCGGACGAGACGATCGCGATACGCCTGTTTCAGCGCCGAGCAGGCGAGCACCAGGCTCCTGCCCTGCCGTTCGCTGTCGAGAAGCAAAGTGTTGAGGCGTTCCAGCCAGGGCCGGCGGTCCGCGTCATTGAGCGGCGCGCCGCTTTTCATCTTGGCGACGTTTTCCGCGGGGTGGAAGTCGTCGGCGTCGTGAAACTCCCAGCCGCGGTCTTGCGCCAGCAGCGCGCCGACCGTGGTCTTGCCGCAGCCGGTCACGCCCATCAGGATGACGATCACGATTTCTTGTTTTTGCGCGCGGGGTGGCCGCCCTGCACGCCGGCCCGCACCCTGCCCAACCGGGCCGGCTGGTCGCCGGGTGTGATGGCGTGGCCGCCAAAACTGTGGCGCAGCTGCGCCAGTTGCTTCGCGCCGTAATCGCCTTTGCCCTGGCTGGCGAAGCGCATCGCCAGCGCGAGGCTGATCACCGGCGCTGGCACACCGAGCTCGACCGCTTCGATCGCGGTCCAGCGGCCCTCGCCCGAGTCGGCCACCACGGGCGCGATGCCCGCGAGGCCGGCGTCGCGCTTGAGGTTCTGCGCCATCAGGTCGAGCAGCCAGGAACGCACCACGCTGCCGTGGCGCCACAGCTCGGCCACCGCGGCGGTATCGAGGCCGAATTCGCGCTTGCCGGCGAGCAGGGCGAAGCCTTCGGCATACGCCTGCATCAGGCCGTACTCGATGCCGTTGTGTATCATTTTCACGTAATGGCCGGCGCCGCTCGGCCCGCAATGCAGCCAGCCTTTGGGCGGCGCGAGCAGTTTCGCGAACGGCGCCACGCGCTTTACCGCGCGCGCCTCGCCGCCGAGCATGATGGTGTAGCCGTTGGCCAGCCCCCACACGCCGCCGGAGACGCCGGCATCGACGTAGTAGAGGCCGCGCGCGGCCAGTTCCGCGGCGCGGCGCATGCTGTCCTTGTAGTTGGCGTTGGCGCCGTCGACGAGCACGTCGCCTTTGGCGAGCAGCGGTATCAACCGGGCCAGCGTGTCTTCACTCGCCTTGCCCGAGGGCAGCATCAGCCAGATGAGGCGCGGCGCCTTGAGCGCTTGCAGCAAGGACGCGAGGTCCGACACCGTGCTTACGCGCCGCGCGCGCGCCAGTGCGCGGCGCGCCGCTGCCGCCTTATCCCAGGCGATCACGCTCGCGCCGCCGCGCGCCAGACGCCGCGCCATGTTGGCGCCCATGCGCCCCAAACCTATCATGCCGATGCACAAGGCCTGCTTCATACCGAACGCTGCGCCTTGTCCTTCTCGTTTTGCGCCTTGATCAGCGCGCGCGCGTTCTCCCATTCGGCATCGCCCCAGCTCAACATCTGGGTGAAGCCGCCGCCGTTGGCCTGCCAGCCGGCGCCGTCAAGCGCTATGGTCTGGCCGCTCAGCCATTCGCATCCCTCGGCCATGAGAAAGGTCGCGAGGTTTTGCAGCTCGGGCATGCGGCCGAAGCGGCGCATCGGATTGGCTTGCGCCGCATCGCGGTCTTTGCCGTCCTTGCCCGGATACAGGCGCTTGCCCGCGCCCTCGGTGGGAAACAGGCCCGGGGCGATCGCGTTCAGGCGGATGCCGTAACGGCCCCATTCCACCGCCAGCGACTGGGTCATTGCGTGGATGCCGGCCTTGGACATGGCCGAGGGCACGACAAAGGGCGAGCCGGTCCAGACCCAGGTGACGACAATGGAAACGACGCTGCCCTTGTCGCCGCCCCTGATCCAGCGCTTGCCCACCGCATGCGTGGTATAGAAAGTACCGTGGAAAACGGTATTGGCGATGGCATCGAAGCCGCGGTGCGACAGGTCCTCGGTGCGGCTGATGAAGTTGCCGGCGGCGTTATTGACCAGACCGGTGAGCGGTCCGCCGTCGTTCCAGATCGATTCGATCATTTTGTCGACCGCTTCCGGCTCGCGGATGTCGACGGCATGGGTCTTGACCGAGCCGCCGCGCTTTTGCATCAGCTCTTTCGCAGTCTGGTCCAGCACTTCCTTGCGCCGGCCGCAGATGTAGATATCCGCGCCCAGCTCCAGGTATTTGTCCACCATCTCGCGGCCGAGGCCGGTGCCGCCGCCGGTGACCAGGATGCGCTTGCCTTTGAACAATCCGGGCTGGAACATGATTTGTCCTTTGCGAAAGATTTTCACGCCGGCGTTGCCGGGCGGCAGCGCGGCGCAGACGCTGCAATGTTACCGCATCGGCCATGCGCCCGGCTGCTGGCTGTATGCGTGCGACGTCACAGGTGCCGTCGCATGCCACGAACGGACCTGCGCGCTGCGCGCGCCAACCGTGATTTCCACGCGGAGGTAGAGCGTGTCCGCGCGGAAAACACGGTTACGTATAAAAACCACAACGGCCCGGGTTTGCTTTTCCACAAGATCGCCGCTTGTGCGCGGACACGCTTTATCTCCGCGCACGAGCGGCGATCCGCGCGGACGGGTCGCCGTCCGCGCAAGATCTGGCACGGTAATTCGACATAGTCCGCTACGTTTGTCTGTGTGCCGGGCAGTCATTGCGCGCCCCGCGCGCCAACCGTCTTTTTGGTACGGAGATGAAGCCTGTCCGTACCAAAAAGACGGTTACGGTAAACACCAAGCGTGGCGTAGGGGTTCTCTACAAGATCGTCGATTACGCGCGGACGGCTTCTCGTCCGCGCAATAGTGCAGGCGCGCAGCGACGAGGTGCGTTTGACGCCGCTGCGTATAGAATGGCGCTTTCCCGGGTTTCGCGAATTCGCTTTCATGACCACATCCGCCCCCGCCAGCATCGGCATGCCGCTCGCCGAAGTCGACACACCCGCGCTGATCCTCGACCTCGACGCGTTCGAAGGCAATCTGGCGCGCATGGCCGAGGCGGTACGCGGCAAACCGGTGCGCCTGCGCCCGCATGCGAAAAGCCACAAGTGCGCCGAGATCGCGCTGCGCCAGGTTGCGGCGGGCGCGGTGGGCGTGTGCTGTCAGAAGGTGAGCGAGGCCGAGGCGCTGGTCGCGGGCGGCATCAAGGATGTGTTGATCGCCAATGAAGTCGTGGGCGCGGGCAAGCTCGCGCGCCTGGCCGCGCTCGCGCGCAGGGCGCGGCTGGCCGTCTGCGTCGACGCTGCGCAGAATGTGCTCGATCTCGATGCGGCCGCGGCGCGCGCCGGGGTGCGGCTCGACGTGCTCGTGGAAATCAACGTCGGCGCCGACCGCTGCGGGGTGGAGGCCGGCGCGCCGGCGCTGGCACTCGCGCGCAACATCGTTGCCGGCCGCAATCTGCGCTTCGCCGGCCTGCAGGCCTATCACGGCGGCGCGCAGCATCTGCGCAGCGTGGCGGAACGGCGCAGCGCGATCGACCGCGCGGTGGAGCTGGTGCGGAGCACGCGCGCGCTGATCGAAACAGACGGCATCGCCTGCGCCACGATCACCGGCGCCGGCACCGGCAGCTTTCCGCTGGAACTCGCCAGCGGCGCCTACGACGAATTGCAGCCCGGCTCCTACATCTTCATGGACGCCGATTACAACCGCAACGAATACGATGCAAGCTGGCCGCGCTTCGAGCAGAGCCTGTTCGTGTGGACCACGGTGATGAGCCGGCCTACGCCCTCGCGCGCGGTGGTGGACGCCGGACTCAAGGCCTCGAGCGTCGATTCCGGCATGCCGCAGCCGTGGGAGCTGCCGGGCGTGGAATACGCCAAGGCTTCGGACGAGCACGGCGTGCTCGTAATCGCGCCCAGGGCGAAAGCGCCGGCCCTGGGCGCGAAACTGCTGCTGGTGCCGGGCCACTGCGACCCCACGGTCAATCTCTACGACTGGTTCGTGTGCGCAAGGCGCGGCGTGGTCGAGGCGCTGTGGCCGGTCAGCGCGCGCGGCGCGCTGCGCTGATCCGTCCCGGGTCGGCGATCTATTTTTGTTCCGACCAGAGCACCCCGGCCGTGGCCCAGTCGGATTTTTTCACGTCGCGCATAATGATGGTCACCGCGGCTGGCTCGCACTTGAGCAGGCGGCAGGTTTCGCGCGTGACGGCTTCGACGAATTCACGTTTCATTTCGGGGGTGCGGCCTTCGAACATTTCAACCTGGATCAGGGGCATGGTTTTCTCCTTTGCAAATTGGGGTGGGCAGTTAGGTTTGGCCGAGCGATAGGAAATTCAATCCTGCTGTTTTCGCGCGTCCGGCCGATGGCGACGGTTTGGCACTGCATCAGCGCGGCTGCATCGCGTCCAAAGCCGGCTTTCGGATGGCGCTCGCGCCATCCGGCTGCAGAGGCCGGAAGTTCTGGAAGTCCCAATGCCGGCCGGGCGCGGCCTCAATCAGCGCGCGGGTGTATTCCTGTTGCGGTGCCGTCAACAAGGTCTCGGCCTGGCCGGTTTCCACGACGCGGCCTTTTTGCATCACCACGATGGTGTCGCAGATTTGCGCGGCGACGCGCAAGTCATGGGTAATGAACAGCACCGCGATGCCGGTTCGGTCACGGATCTCCTGCAGGAGCGCCAGGACTTGTGCCTGGACCGAGACGTCCAGTGCCGACACCGCTTCATCCGCGACCAGCAGATCGGGCTGCAGCGCCAGCGCGCGCGCGATGCAGATCCGCTGGCGTTGCCCGCCCGAGAATTGGTGGGGGTAGCGCGGCATGGCATCCGGATCCAGGCCCACCAGTTGAAGGAGTTCCCCGGCCTTCGTCAATGCCTGGTCGCGCCGCATGCCGAAGTTGACCAGGCCTTCGATGATGGAATCGCCGACGCGCCGGCGCGGATTGAGGGAGCGATAAGGGTCCTGGAAAATGATTTGAAAACGCTGTCGCAGCGGGCGCAAGGCGCGCCGGGCCGTGGCTGCGATATCGCTGCCATTGATGTGAATGGCGCCCGAAGTTGGGTCGATCAGACGCACGATGCAGCGCGCGACCGTAGACTTGCCCGAGCCTGATTCACCCACGACGCCAACGATCTCGCCGCGCCGTACCTTCAGGTCGACTTCCTGTGCCGCGGCTACCATCCGCCCGCCGCCGAGGAAGCGCTTTTCCGCGTAAGTCTTGTTCAGCTTGATCACGTCGAGAACGACTTCGCCGCCCAGGGCCTCGCGCTGTCTCGGAATCAGGCTAGGCACGGCGGAGACCAGCATGCGCGTGTAGGCCTCCCTTGGACGAGCAAGTATATCCTCACGTGCGCCCACCTCGACCACGCGTCCGCGATGCATCACGACGATCCGATCGGCGATCTCGGCAACGACACCGAAGTCATGAGTGATAAACATCACGGCCGTGTTGTGCTTCTCCTGCAGTTCTCGGATCAGGGCAAGAATCTGGGCCTGTGTGGTGACGTCGAGCGCGGTTGTTGGCTCGTCGGCGACCAGCAGCCTGGGCTGCAGGACCAAGGCCATCGAGATGACGATGCGCTGGCGCTGGCCGCCGGACAACTGATGGGGGTAAGCGTCGTAGATCTGCCGCACATTTGGCAGGTGTACGGCATCCAGCATGGCCAGCACTCTTTCGCGGCGCTCGGCCCTGGTGAACTTGCCGTGCACGCGCAGCACTTCGTCGATTTGTTTGCCAACCGGCTCCACCGGGTTGAGCGCCGTCATCGGCTCCTGGAACACCATGGCCATGCGGGTGGCGCGCAGCGCCCGAAGACGGCTTTGGCTCGCCGTCAGAACGTCCTCGTTTTCCACCAGAATGCGGCCGCCGCCAGATGCGAGGCTTCCGCGCGGCAGCAGTCCCATGATCGAAAGCGCGGTGACTGATTTGCCGGACCCGGATTCACCGACGACGCAGAGAGTCTCGCCCTGGTGGACATCGAAGCTGACATCGGCGACGACGCGCTGGGTCGTGGGTCTTCCGACTACCCCCACCGAAAGGCCGTCGATGTTCAAGACCGGCGCGTTCATAGCTTGCGCGCCATCCGCGGATCCAGCGCATCGCGCATGGCGTCTCCGACCACGTTGACGCTCAACACCGTCAGCGCCAGGAATAGGCCGGCATAGAGAATCAGGCCGGGCAGGAGCTGGAAGTAGATTCGCCCTTCGGCCATGATATTGCCCCAAGAGGGGAATTCGGGCGGCAGACCCACGCCGAGGAAACTCATCGCGGCCTCGGTTAGCATGGCCGCGGCAAAAACGAAGGTGCCCTGCACCATCAGGGGCGCGAGGGTGTTGGGTACCATGTGCCGGAGCAGGAGCGCGGGCAAGGGGGTACCGAGGGCGATTGCCGCTTCGACGTAAGGCTCGCTGCGTACGGTCAGGATCACGCTACGCACCAGCCGCACCACGCGGGGAACTTCCGGGATGGTGATTGCGACGACCACGGTCATAAGGCTCGCGCCCGAGATTGTCACCAGGGCAATCGCCAGGAGTATTCCCGGGATGGCCATGATGCCGTCCATTACCCGCATGATGATGGAGTCTAGCGTGCGGAAATAGCCGGCGATCACGCCGATGAACAGTCCCAGCGCCACGCTCGCCAGCGCAGCTCCCAGGCCGACCAAAAGCGAGATCCGTGCGCCGTACATCACGCGCGAGTACACGTCGCGACCAAAGGCATCGGTGCCCAGCCAATGGGCGCCGGACAAACGCTTCAGACGCTCACCGGGATTGATGGCGAGCGGGTCGCCCGTTCCCAGGAAGGGTGCAAAAAGCGCGATCAGCACGGTGATGCCCAGGATGGCCAGCGCGATCAGCACCGGCGCGGTGGTTAGGGTCCGTCTGATCTGGCCGAATGACGATAGCGCCTGAGATTCCTCCGACGTCGCCATGTCGGGTATGGCCTCGAGCCTGGTGGACGGGAATTCCTTCATCGTTGCGCGTCCCTTGTCAGTGGGACAGCAAGGCGCGTCACGCTGCCGGGGACAGCTCGCTTTGCGGTCCTCACCGGCGAGCTGTATCGCCTTGCGTCTACGGGTCCCAGAGAATTCTTCAATAGCGGATGCGGGGGTCGATAACGGTATAGAGGACATCGACCACCAGATTGACCAGAATGTTGATGAATGAGAACAGCAGGATCAGGCCCTGGATCACCGGGTAGTCGCGCGCAAGCACGGCTTCCACTACCAGCCGACCGAGCCCTGGCAGGTTGAAAACCGATTCGGTTACCACGACGCCACCGATAAGGTGGGCGATACCGACGCCGATGATGGTGACGATCGGTACGGCGGCATTGCGCAGCGCGTGCCGGATCAGGACGGCGTCTTCCTTCAATCCCTTGGCGCGCGCGGTGCGGATGTAGTCCTCGCCCATGACCTCGAGTATGCTGGTTCGCGTGATGCGCGCAATCAGGGCGATGTATGCCGTACTGAGCGCCAGGGTTGGCAGGATCAATCGTACGAAGAACGGCAAGAAGCCGTCGGTGAGCGGTTTGTAGCCCTGAACCGGCAACCATCCCAGGCTGATCGAGAAAAGCAGTATCAGGAGGTAGCCATTGACGAACACCGGCACCGAGAAGCCGAGCACCGAAAAAGCGGTCACCGACCGATCCAGTACGGTACCCTGTCGCCAGGCGGCGATCACGCCCAGTGGAATCGCAACGATTACGCTGAAAAGGATGATGGTCGTGCTGAGCGCCAGGGTCGGACCCATCCGGTCCAGGATCATCCCGGACACGGGCACGTTCGAAATCAGTGAAACTCCCAAGTCGCCGCGCAAAATCTGGAACAGCCACAGGAAGAATTGGACGTGGATGGGCTTGTCCAGGCCCAGGTGAACGCGAATCTGCTCCAACTGCTCGGTAGTGGCGCTGTCCCCGGCGATGATCGCGGCCGGGTCGCCCGGTGTGAGGCGCAGGATCGAGAACACCACCAAGGCCACCGTCCCCACCACGGGGAGGGTGGCCATGAGTCGCCTCGCGATATACGCCAGCATCGCGAACGGTCTCTACTTGCCCTTCTTGACGTTCCAGAAGATTCTGACGGGTGATTCCAGCACGTCGGTCAGCTTGGTGCTGTAGCCGGATGGAACGACAAACTGCCCGAGTGGCACCACCACTCCCTCGTCGATTACCAGCTTCTGGATCTCTTCGGCGATCTTCTTGAGCTCGGCTGGGTCCGAGGTGACCGCGAACTTGGCCCGCAGTGCCTCGATCTCCGGGAAATCAGGCCAGCCGAACCATGCCCGGCTGCCGTTGGTGCCTACCGCCTGGTTGCGCAAGGGATCGGAAATCCCGACCAGGGGGCCGTTGGTGGGGTGGACGTTCCATCCACCCTCGGCCGGCGGTTTCTTGCTCGCGCGCCGAGTCGTCACAGTTTGCCAGTCCATCGACTGCAGGTCGACCTTGAAGCCGGCCTTGCGCAGCGCATCCGCAATCACGACGGGTTGCGTCTTTACCGAGCTGATGTCCGTGGGATGCAGGATCACCACCGGCGTGCCGTCGTACTTCGCCTCCTTGAGGAGCTGTTTTGCTTTCTCAATATTCGCCGGGACGAGTATCTCCTCGCCGTAGGAACTCGCGTAAGGGGTCCCGCAGCCGAATACCGCAACGCACGTTTTATAATATTTGGGGTCGCCGGTCAGTGCTTTCAGGACGTCCTGCTGCCCCACGGCATACATGGCCGCCTTGCGGATCAGCTTATTGTTGAACGGGGGATACAGGAAGTTGAACCGGTAGTAGGTCCAGAGCCCGAGCTTGTCCAGGATTTCGATCTTGACGTCCTTTCTACCCTCGAACATCGGCAGAAGGTCGTACGACATCACCTCGATGAAATCGATCTCGTGGTTCAGCAACGCGTTCGCCGCGGTCAGGGAATCCGGCATCGTGACCCATTCGACGCGGTCAACGTAGACAACTTTGCCACCGGCGGTCCAGCTTGCGGGCTCGCTGCGCGGGACGTAGTCCCTGTACTTTTCGTAGACGACCTTGAGGCCCGGCTTGAACTCGGAGGCCACGAACTTGAAGGGGCCGGATCCGATGTATTCCTTGATCGGCTGGGACGACGGAGTATCCGCGACGCGCTTGGGCATCATGAAGGGCGTGCGGGTGCCGATCTTCGCCAGAGCGCTCAGCACGACGCCGGTCGGTTGCTTGACTACAATCTGGAAAGTCTTGTCGTCCACGACTTTCATGTTGGTCACGAGGCCCATCAGAACCTGCCCCATCACGTCCTGGGCGCCCCAGCGTTTGATCGACGCGACGCAATCCTCGGCCTTCACCGGGGCGCCGTCGTGCCAATTGAGTCCATTGCGCAGGGTGAACGTATAGGTCTTGCCGTCCGGGGACACCTGCCACTTCTCCGCCATCTGCGGCTGGACCTTGTGGTTGGCGTCCGTTCCCAGGAGCGTATCGTAGATCATAAAGCCGTGGGTGTTGGTGATCGCGGCCGAACTCATGACCGGGTCCGTTACGCGCAGCCCGGAAGACATGACGGCAGTAATAGTCGTCTGCGCAAGCGCGGGGGCGGAAACAATCATCGCCGCAGACACGAATGCGGCCGCACACAAGGCTCGTGCCGGACGCAACTTCCTCCATTTTAGCGACATACTGTCATCTCCTCATGGCGTTGGAACATCGCGGATTCTTGCGATCCGCAGTGGGAACGGGCTACCGTATCGTTACAACACTTTACCTCTCGGCGGGTGTCGCATTTCACATCTTGAGGTCAGCCTTCCTCATTCTTCTTCAATGTTTCTACGATCCTTTCACACCGGGCTTACCGGATCAAAAACCGGTAAGCCCGTTTCTGAAGGTCTGATCAAACGCGCTCGAGAATGTGCATCCCTCGCACACGATCGAGCAGGTAGATCAGCCCCCGGTCGTCGACCGTGACATCGTTGCTTTGGATGCGTGGTATGCCGCTCACGGGCTCCGGCTCGTACCAGGCGACTTCCCGCGGCGCGTGGGGGTTCGAGAATTCGATCACGCGCAGGCCGTGCGCAAACCATGCGACCGGGATCTCCGTGCCGGTGATCTTTTCGCTTGGTTGGTGGCAGCCGGTAAACGCCGGGCGCGGAGATCCGTCCTCGGCTTCAACTTGAAAGCTGCCGAATGGCACCGGATGCTTCTCGTCCGTGATGTCCACCATCCAGAGAAATGACGGGGGGTACTGGTCCGAGCGCGCGACGTCCTCGTCGGCAACGATCATCAAGCGCCGGCCGCGTACCGGGAACGGAACCGGCAGTGCGGTGTGCGTAGGCCAGGGAAATGGCGGACTCCAGCAAAGCTCGGATACCACCTTGGGCTTCGACATGTCCTCGATGTCCAGAATGCGCAGGCCTGCAAGCCAGCAGCTGGTGTACAGCCGATTCCCCAGTCGTAAAGGATGGTGGATCCGGTGATCGGCGTTCTTCCACGTCGGCACTTCGCCACCAGCGGTCCATTGCCCGGGAATCCACCAGCGTGAAACCTCCCTCGGTTTGGCCGGATTTTCCAGATCGAGGATTTTCATGATGTGGCCGATATATCCCTCGTCGGTCGCGGAGATGTAGGCGAACCTGCCATCGAAATCGAAGCGATGCACGCCAATGCCCGGCGTGGTCCATTCGCAAATGAGTTTCGGCTGGCTCGGCGTCGACACGTCGTAGATTCCAAGGCCGCCGCGAAAGGAACTGGGCGCCAGTTGCGGCGAGACGAACTCGCGGTTTACCAGCATGAGGTTGTTCGCCACCCGCACCTTGTGTGAGTGAGTCCCGGGCAGCATCCCCAAACGGGAGAGTTCGCGCGGATTCTTGGGATCACTGACATCCAGGATAATCGTGCCATCCGGGCTGCCCATGTTGCCTACGTAGGCAATGTTTTTCTCCACCACTACCTGGCCGCCGCCGGAGCAGTCGACGAATGCGACTTCCCGGATGCCTTTACCTTTACCTGTTCCCATCTGCTTGCCCCTTCATTCTGCGTTGAGTTCCGCTATCCGTACGGTCCCACCCTCTGCGGCGATATCTGCGCGGAAAATCCATGAAACCATAGAAAATTTAAGCTTGTTCTTCTCCCGCGTCCGGCCGATGCCGACGGTTTGGCGTCGATTCAGTGCCGCCGAGCAGCGTGCCGAAAGCATGCTACACGGGCGCTCGCTGCACCGCAATGCCGATTACGTCAAGTACAGCCCCGGCTACGCAAAGATGGCGCGAATCCTGAGAGGCACGAGGAGATTTCATGGTGCGATAGGCGAGAGAGAATAGCCGCTGGCGCCGGCGCAACGTAATTCCACGGTCAATCTCTACGACTGGTTCGTCTGCGTGCGCCGCGGCGCAGTCGAGGCGCTGTGGCTGGTGGGCGCGGGCGGCTATTTCTTCTCCGACCAGAGCACCCCGGCCGTAGCCCAGTCGGATTTTTTCACGTCGCGCAAAATGATTTGTACCGCGGCCGGCTCGCACTTGAGCAGGCGGCAGGTTTCACGCGTGATGCCATCGACGAATTCGCGCTTGGTTTCGGGGGTGCGGCCTTCGAACATATCGACCTGGATCAGGGGCATGGTTCTCTCCGGTTGAAAACGCCAACAATAGCCGGTCCGTTGATAGGGCGCAACCGCTGCGCACGGCCTGTTTGCGCAATTGCCGATTGCGCGGGGGGCGAACACAGAGAGGAAGCAGGAAAAGGGACGACCGGGAAGGGAAGACCAGGAACTTGCGCCGGCCCGAGGCCGTGACTATGCTTGTTCTGTGCCCGTGACCGGGGCTTGCGTGAGGGTTCAAGGCACGGCGTTTCGCGCCAGGAGGACATGATGAAGCTTTTTCTGAATCTGCTTGTTGCATCCCTGTTCGTTTGTGCGGCGCTCGCCGGGTCGCCGCTGCAGGCGCAAATGGCGCAGCCGAAGCCCAAGCCCATCAGCGAGACGCAGGCGGAGGAGTTGCTCGGGTCCGTGGTCAGGATCAGGACGCGCGCGCTCGCGAACGCGCGCAGCAACGCGACGCTGGGCTCCCTGCGCGAAGGCAGCGGCGTGATCATCGACGACAGGGGGTACGTCCTCACTATCGGCTATCTGGTGATCGAAGCCGACACGATCGAAATCACCACCGCTCACGGCAAGACCAGCCCGGCCACGCTGGCCGGTTACGATCACGCCACCGGCTTCGGCCTGTTGCGCGCCACGCTTCCGCTGGGCGCCAAGCCCATCGACCTGGGGGCATCCGCGGAACTCGCGCTGCGCGAGCCGGTTCTGGTCGCGCCGCACGGGGGGCGCGAACTCCTCAACCTGGCCTACGTCGTGTCCACGCGCCAGTTTGCAGGCAGTTGGGAGTACCTGCTGGACAACGCGATTTTTGTCTCACCGCCGACCTTCGCCTGGGCCGGCTCGGCGCTGATCAGCCGGGAGGGCAAGCTGGTCGGAGTAGGCTCACTGCTGGTGGGCGACTCGGAGGAGGCGGGCACGGCGTTGCCCGGCAATATGTTCGTGCCGATCGATCTGCTCAAACCCATACTCGCCGACCTGATCGACAAAGGGCGCGTGTCCGGGCCGCCGCGGCCATGGCTGGGCATGGCCACCGAGGAATTGCAGGGGCGTTTGTTCGTGACGCGGGTATCGCCGGAGGCGCCGGCGGACAAGGCCGGAGTGCGGCGCGGTGACATCGTTGTTGGCGTCGGCGCGGACCCGGTCACGACCCAGGTCGAGTTGTACCGCAAGCTCTGGTCCTTGGGTCCGGCCGGGACCGAAGTGCCGCTAAAGGTACTGCAGGGCGCGAGCGTGAAGGAGATCAAGCTGCGCTCGATCGACCGGATGGAATACTTCCGCGTCAAGCCCACGCTTTGATCGCCGGGCCCTGATACGGCACGAATTGATTTCCGCATTCGAAACGGACCCAGAGACGCATGAGGGGACACGCCCCGAAGGTCTCGATCCCCCTTGAGGGGAAAGTCCTCCCACCTCTTCGGGTGGTCCCGACCTTCGGTCTCCCACCTTGGGGGATATTCCCCCATTTCGTACACTCCTCCCAAGCACCCGCGTATTCATGATTTGCCCCGCGGCTTCGGCCCGCGGCGCCAGCCGTGCTAGGATTGCGGGCAGGCAAAACGGAATAAACGAGGGGAAGAGGTAATGGAGCAGTTCATCGGCACCAAGCCGGTGGCGGAGAAGCAGCGCTTCGACGTTGCCCGCCTGGAAGCCTATCTGCGCGCGCATGTGGACGGATTCGCAGGCAGCCTCGAAGTCGAGCAGTTCAAAGGCGGGCAGTCCAATCCGACCTACAGGCTCTCCGCAGGCGGGAAGCGCTACGCGATGCGCGCCAAGCCCGGGCCGGCGGCCAAATTGCTGCCCTCCGCGCACGCGGTGGACCGTGAGTTCCGCGTGATCAGCGCCCTGGGCAAGACCGGCATCCCGGTGCCCAGGACCTATGCGTTGTGCGAGGACGAGGGCGTGATCGGGCGTGCCTTCTACATCATGGATTGCGTCGAGGGGCGCGTGCTGTGGGACCAGGCGCTGCCGGGCATGACCAAGCCGGAACGCGCCGCGATTTACGACGAAATGAACCGCGTGATCGCCGCCTTGCACAGCGTCGACTACGCCGCCATCGGCTTGGCCGAGTTCGGCAAGCCCGGCAATTATTTCGCGCGCCAGATCGGGCGCTGGAGCAAGCAGTACCAGGCCTCCGAAACCGAAAAGATCGAGGCCATGGACAATCTGATCGCCTGGCTGCCGAACAACATTCCCGCCGGCGACGAGACCGCGATCGTGCACGGCGATTACCGCATGGACAATCTGATTTTCCATCCGACCGAGCCGCGCATACTCGCGATCCTCGACTGGGAACTTTCCACCCTGGGGCATCCGCTGGCGGATTTTTCCTACCACTGCATGAGCTGGCGCATTCCGCCGGGGCAGTTCCGCGGCATCGGCGGGCTCGACCTGCCGGCGCTGGGCATACCGGTGGAGCGCGACTACGTCGCCGCCTACTGCAAGCGCACCGGGCGCGAGCGCATCGACAACTGGGATTTCTATCTCGCTTACAATATGTTCCGCATCGCCGCGATCCTGCAGGGTATCAAGAAGCGTTCGGTGGACGGCACCGCCGCGAGCGCGCACGCGGCCGATGCCGGCGCGCGCGTGCAGCCGCTGGCCACGATGGCCTGGGAGTACGCGCAAAAAGTCATCGCGGCCGGAAAATAGCCCGGCCGCTTCCGCACCACTTTCTTTCTACGAAAGGCACGCCATGGATTTCGCATATTCAAACAAGGTCAAGGCCATGCAGGCCAAGCTCATCGCGTTCATGGACGAGCATATCTATCCGAACGAGCATCGGTTCCACGCAGAGATCCTGGAGAACCGGAAGAAGGGCAATCCCTGGATCCCGACCAGGATCGTCGAGGAATTGAAACCCAAGGCGCGCGCCGCCGGGCTGTGGAACCTGTTCCTGCCGCATTCCAAGCGCGCCCCCGAAGGCCTTTCCAACCTCGAGTACGCACCCTTGTGCGAGATCATGGGCCGGGTCACGTTTGCGTCGGAGGTGTTCAACTGTTCGGCGCCCGACACCGGCAACATGGAGACCATCGAGCGCTACGGCAGCGAGGAGAACAAACGCCAGTGGCTGGAGCCGCTGCTGCGCGGCGAGATGCGCTCCGCCTTCCTGATGACCGAGCCCGACGTCGCCTCCAGCGACGCCACCAACATCCAGTGCAGCATCGAGAAAAAGGGCGACGAATACGTCATCAACGGGCGCAAGTGGTGGTCCTCCGGCGGCGGCGACCCGCGCTGCAAACTGTATATCGTAATGGGCAGGACCAATCCGGATGCGCCCAGGCACAGCCAGCAGTCGATGATCCTGGTGCCCGCCGACGCGCCCGGGGTCAAGGTGGTGCGCGCGCTGTCGGTGTTCGGCTACGACGATGCGCCGCACGGCCACATGGAAATCCATTTGAAGGACGTGCGCGTGCCGGCATCGAACCTGCTGCTCGGCGAAGGCCGCGGTTTCGAGATCGCGCAGGGGCGCCTCGGGCCGGGCCGCATCCACCATTGCATGCGCCAGATCGGCGTGGCCGAGCGCGCGCTCGAACTCATGTGCAAGCGCTCTCTGTCGCGCGTTGCGTTCGGCCGCACCATCGCCGAGCAGGGCGTGACGCGCGAGCGCATCGCGCAGGCGCGCATCATGATCGACTCGACGCGCTGGCTGGTGCTCAACGCCGCCTACATGATGGACACCGTCGGCAACAAGGTGGCCAAGGCCGAGATCGCGATGATCAAGGTGCTCGCGCCCAACATGACGCTGCAGGTGATCGACTGGGCGATGCAGGCGCACGGCGGCGCTGGCGTGTCGGACGACTTCCCGCTCGCCATGATGTACGCGCATTCGCGCACCCTGCGCTTTGCCGACGGCCCGGACGAGGTGCACCGCAACGCCATCGCCAAGCTGGAATTGTCCAAGCACATGAGCGTGCCCAAGTCGGCCAAGACGGCCTGAATATAAGGGACCTCCAAGAATCGTCAATCTGAGGCCGTAGGCCGAAGAATCTGCTTCTTGTTCGCTATAAAGAGCAGGTTGTGTGCTTCGCTGAGGATGACTAGACCGGCATTATTGGAGATGCCCATAACCAATTGAAAGGGGACCAAAGGATGTTGAAGCTAGGCGGATTTGCGGTCAGCAATTATTACAACAAGGTCAAGGTGGCGCTGCTGGAAAAGGGCATCCCGTTCGAGGAGGTGTTCAGCATGACCTCGCAGGACGAGAACTATCTGCAGCGCTCGCCCATGGGCAAGGTGCCCTACCTCGACATCGACGGCCAGTACCTGTGCGAGTCGCAGGTGATCTGCGAATACCTCGAAGACCACTATCCGGACAATCCGCTCTACCCGAAAGACGTGTTCGAGCGCGCGCGCGTGCGCGAACTCATCACGGTCATCGAACTGCACATGGAGCTGGTGGCGCGGCGCCTGTATACGCAGGCGTTCTTCGGCGGCACGGTGTCGGACGAGATCAAGGCGCATGTGGAGAAGGACCTGGCCAAGGGCGTGCGCGCGTTCAAGCAACTGGCCAGGTTCACGCCCTTCATCGCCGGCGCCGACCTGACCTTCGCCGACTGCGCCGCGGGCGTGCACCTGCCGCTGGTGTCGCTGTCGAGCAAGATCGTTTATGGCCGCGACGTGCTCGAGGATTGCGCGCCGGTGAAACCGTACCTGAAGATGCTCAACGAGCGCCCGGCGTTCAGGAAAATGAACGACGACCGCAAGGTTGCAACCGAGGCGATGGCGGCGGCGCGGGCGAAGAAGGGGTAGGAAGACGGGCAGCGTCTGCCTACAAATTCGCAGGCCCAAGGTTCGAGCGCTGGTTGGCATGGTAGCATAATCAATGAGTTACGCAGGTTGACAGCCCAACAATGGATCATGCTCGAGTTGCCTATGCTCTAGAGAACATTAGCAGGTCGGCTATGGCAGACTCAGGCAGCAACGGTGCCATAAGAACATCAACCCGTAATGTGCAACTAAATTGCAGTTGCGGATTTGGAATTCCCGGCCGATAATCATGTCCAAGAAAGAGAAGTTGCTTAGGCGTTTCTTGAACATTCCGCGGCCTACCGATTTCCGGTGGGATGAGTTGGTGACTCTGTTGTCGCAATGCGGATTTGACCTGGAGGAACCCAGCGGTGGGTCATCGCACAAAGCGTTTGTATACCGGAAAAATCCTGATTGGGTGATTTCGCAGTACAGGCCGCATCCGAATGGGATTTTGCGGACGTATCAGATCAAGCAAATAGTCGAATACTTAAGGGAAAGAGGGATCATCGAATGAGCGACGTGCTCCAATACAAAGGTTATGCTGGATCGGTTGAATACAGCGCCGAGGAGAGGTGTTTGCACGGCAAGGTGCTGTGCATCGACAGCTTGCTTATGTACGACGGCGCAAACGTAGACGAATTGGAAACGGCGTTTCGGGAAACTGTCGATGGTTATCTAGCCCTCTGCGCTCGCAAGGGCATTTCCCCGAATAAGCCCTACAGCGGCAATTTCAATGTTCGCGTCCCGGAAGAGTTGCACCGGGTAGCTGCACTAGAAGCCGCCAAGCGTGGCGTGAAACTGAACACCATTGTCCGCTGGGCGTTGGAGAAAGCCCTGTACAGCCAGCAGAGTGAAAAGCACTTCCATATACATATCGAAAAAATGGCGAGTGTTCCTTCGTCGCCGGTGCAAGATGGTGTTCGTTGGGGTCAGCGACTCATTGCAGCCACGAGTCAGTCGACCGCAATCCAATGAGCGGCGCGGCCATGAACGTCGAGCAACCGCAAATGCTTCAGCATAAAGACGTGATAGAAGCACTCCTGAGGTATAAGGGGATCACGTCGGGATGCTGGGGCTTGGCCATCCAGTTTGGCTTCGGCGTTGGTAACGCAACCACCGATCCTTCTGCTTCTGCATCCCCGACAGCATTTATTGGTATTCTTGGAATCGGCCTAGCCCCAGCAAACGAGTCGACCGCAGGAACTGTCGTCGATGCCTCGACACTCCGCTCCGGTGCCTCTCCGGCCGCTGTAAAAAAGCGCACCGCGAAGAAAGCCACAAAGTAGGGATGAATAGGGTCGGACTTTTCTGATCGTAGTCACTGCTCACAGCCAAGGGCTGCCTTCCGGTTCATCGTCTTACGTATTCCCGCGAGAAAGAATTTGTCCCTTTCTTAAATGGTGAATCCGTACCTCAAAATGCTCGATTGGTCAAAGGGGCCTCCCATTAGCGCCGGCCCTAGTCAAGTGACGAAACATCAGCCTGGCATCGCGGCTATTCGCGATGCGGCTTTGTGAAACCACAAACAGCAACTTCACTCCTGTTCCCTGCCTCAACCGCGCCCTGCTTTTCTCTTGTTGGCTGCGAACGAATCGCGCCAGCCACCCATCAGGATCAAGCGGCGCGCATGCGATTCTTGCGTCCGCCCTGGTGGCATCGAGCCGCCCCAGAAAAGCCTCAGTACCGTCCCGCGTCCAATTGACTTGGACAGACTCGTGGCTACCGCGCACGGCGGCGCCAGCCCCGTTGTGGCTCGCGGTTCGGGCGATTCGTTTTGGGACACAGGAGGTGCGACACGATGTTCAATCAGGCTCCTGGCTGAGCGCCAAGCCCCTTACGTGACTCATCGTGTCGCACCGTACCCTCATGCGAAGCACCTCTTGAGGTCGAAAGCAGTGCCCTCGCGTAACATGTGGTAACACGCTCGCGCGAGCTTGTGTGCCAGTGCCTTGATGGCGACAATGCCATTGGTGTTGGCTTTCTTGCGCTCATAAAAGCGTTTGGCCTCTGGACAGAAACGTACCGCGAAGTTCGCCGCCTCCACATATGCCCAGGCCAGGTACTTGTTGCCGTTCTTGGTATTGCCTTCGCCCTTCTTCTTGCCATTGCTGACTCGACTGCTATTGACGCAGCGACAGTAGGAAGTGTAGTTTCCGACGTCGGCAAAACGCTGGATCGGTCCGGTCTCCAATAGGATGATGGTCGACAGGATCGGACCAATTCCAGGTGCCGTCTTCAAAAGGGCGGATTCCGGCCGGGGCGAAATACGTGACTGCAAGCGAGCTTCAATACACTCGATTTGCTCATTGAGGCTGTGGACGATTGCCGCGTTGGCCTGGATTGCGAGCCGGACATCTTCGTGAAAGGGCATCTTGTCCACGGCTTGCGCCGTTAATCGCTTGACCGCGTTCGCCGACAGGCGGCCACCGGTCTCCCGATTCACAATGTTCTCGATCGCGACGACATGGCGGGTGCGGTCTTGCACCAGTTGCATGCGCTTGCGCGCCAGATCCCGCGCCGCCCGTGCTTGCTTCTCCATGATGTGCCCCTCTGGCAGGATACCAAGGCGCAACAGTCGCGCGAGCTGGATCGCGTCGCTTTCGTCATCGCTATGCTTAAGTCCGTCGTAGCGCACCATCGCTGCAGTGTTGGCCAGATGCACGACAAACCCCGCCTCCCGCAGGCCATCGACTAGCCAATACCAGTTGTACGTCGATTCGACCACGATCCCAGCCAATTCGCTTCGATGCGGCAGGAGCAGCGCGATGATCGCCTCCAGTTGGTTCGGCAGACGCTTCGATGCAAGAACCCGGTCTTGCTCGTCGATCACGACCACCACGCTATTGTTCGAATGCAGGTCAATTCCGCTATAGTTCATCTCGGCCTCCGTTGGGTTATCGCAAGTTCGCAAACTCACTTTAACCCCACCGCCTCACGGCGGTGGGAGGCCGGCTAGATGATTATCAGGGTCGATAGATCTTCGCGGCAGAAACCAATTCGAACCGGGCCCTTTCATGCTTCCTTTCATGCCCTAGATCACCGCGACTTCGATCGGTGTGATCTCGCGCGCACGGCGCGCCATCTTTGCGTCGAAGGTACCGAACCGCTGCGCGCTGCCGATGCTGCTGGCAAGGTGCAGCGCATCGGCAAAGTCCATTCCGGCCTGATACCAATCGAGGGCCGCGGTAACGCGAACGCTGTCCTCTGCGGTGACCTGGGCCATGCCGAGCAATGCGCTGAGGCCCCGCAGGATGGCTGCCCGGTCGAGCCGGTAGCTGAAGCGCAGCACCCACTCGGTTTCCAGAAGGACGCTCTTGGCGATGTAAATCTCGTTCGCGGCAAACGCGGCTGCCGCGCGTTTCGCCTGGGCGGGTTCGTCGTTGGTGAGCAGCCGCACTACCAGGTTAGTATCGACCGCGAGCATTTCTTTCCTTGACACCGCGGGCGATGGCTTTCTCCATCTCGGCAAGGGATTTTGCCTTGCCGGTATAGCCGGTGGATCCGATTACGTCCTTCAAGGTGGTGGGTTTGAAGGATTTCAATGGCCGCAGCAGGACGCCATTCCCGGCTGCCTCCACCGCGAACTCGGTCCCGGGGGGCCAGTTGTGGGCGTCCCGGACCGATCTTGGCAGAATTACCTGCCCCTTCGACGACAGTTTCGTGGTTTCCATGGTGAATCTCGATATTGGTGGTAAGACGGAAGTAAGACAATCATAGGCGCAGCGGATGCGGAAGGCAAACGTTTCCGGAACCGCCTTTCGGTTCACTGTCCTGCAACCCTCGACAATACCAGCCGTCCAATTGTATGTTGGCTGTCGCACAGAACGTCCCGCGGGGAAGGTATCTAATTATCGCGAGCAAAAGCGGAACCGCCAGTCGCCGCCTCAATGGCGGGGTTGGTTCATTGTGAACTACTCTAGGAGCAAAAAAATGAAGCTTGCGGGAATTTTCGTGGTACTTGCGGCGCTGATGCTTTCGATCGGGAACGTCATGGCGGTGCCGGCAGGGAAAGTGGAGTTTGCGGGCGGCAGCATGGGAAAAGTGATATTTGACGCCAAGGTTCATGCGGACAAGGGAGCGAAATGCGCCGATTGCCACACCAAGCCCAAGCTGTTCGAAATGAAAAAGGGCAAGGACAAACTGACCATGGCCGCGATGAACGAAGGCAAGTTCTGCGGCGCTTGCCATGATGGCAAGAAGGCGTTCAGCGTCAAGGCGCCGGCTGATTGCGCGAAATGCCATATGGCAGGCGGCGCAGGTGCCAAGGCTGGCGCGAAAGCGCCGACGCAGACTGAAGGCGCGGTTAAACCGGTCAAAGAGAAGGCCACCATATCGGCGTCGGCGAAGGAATCCCCCGGCGAATATGTGGACGACGCCGTGGTCACTGCCAAAGTGAAGGCAGCAGTGCTGGAAGAACCTACGCTCAAGTCGGCCGAAATCAACGTCGAAACCTCCAAGGGCAGGGTTCAGTTGACCGGCTTTGTCGGCTCGCGCGCCGATATCAACAAGGCCGTCGAGGTTGCCAAGGGGGTCAAGGGCGTGAAGTCGGTCAAGAACGACATGATCCTCAAAGGGACGCAGTAAGACGGCCGGAGTGGCTGGCCGCTACCCGCAGGGGACCGATCACGATCATGATGTCGGCTGCGGGCGCCTGGCAGCAATCCGGCCGCGAACTCGGATCGGCTCGCCGGCGCGCCGCAATCCGGTGCTTCAATCCGGCCCCGTACCGCGCGCATGTGCCTAACGTTTATTGCGCTCCCCTGCGCTCTCCCGCGCACACCTGGAGGGAAGTCATCGGAGCGGGCTGGTGGTAAATTCAAGGTCTGAAGAAAGACCGTGAGTTGTATCGCGCCGCAGCGATGCTGGAGGAGCGAGCGAAATCCGGACCAGAGGCTTGTGTGCTCGCGTCTTGCGATGACGCCCGTTGCAGGCGTAGATCGGAACTTCGTCAGCGGCGCCTCGATATGTGGGGCAAAATGGCGCGTCCTGTTTCCCGGTCGAGATTTGACACTTTGCAGGGGTATCCAATGACACTTTCCGACGAACTGATCAAGCTTGAACAGTTGCGCGACCGCGGCAGCCTGACGAACGATGAATTCGCGCGCGCCAAGGCCCGGCTTCTGGACAGCCCGGCGTCGGCCGGGCTCGTGGCCGAACCTGTTGTCGCCGCCCTCAATCGGTTTCGGCGCTCGCAGTCGGATCGATGGCTCGGGGGAGTGTGCGGCGGCCTTGCGGTCTCGACCGGAGCGCAATCCTGGATCTGGAGGCTTCTGTTCACCCTGCTGCTCTTTGCCGGAGGAGCGGGACTCATCCTGTACGTTGTGCTCTGGATATTGGTGCCCGCCGATTGAGGCGGGCATGGCATTTTCGCGGTTTCCGGACTGGGCGGGACAGAAGCGGAACCGGGCCGTCCTCGAATTGTTTTCTGCCGCCAGGACATATCGAACCCGGCCGTGCTGGCGCGTTCGCCGCCGCGGCGTGAGGAATCCCGGCGTTCGCGCGGTCAAATCACTGCGACTTCGATCGGTGTGACCGCGCGCCAACGCGGGCGGCCGGGATGCCGCCTAAACTTTCCGCACTTCTTCCCCGCAGCTGACCAGGACGGTATGGCCCTGCGCACGCCATTCGGCGACGAACTTGCCGGTCCCGCCGCGTTTCCACGCATCGGGCCGGTCCGGGCTGACGTACAGCACAAGGTCGTCGCCCTGATTGGTAACACCCATGACGACGCGCGAGGTGTCGGGCCGCAGTTCCGGGGGAAGCGGCCTGCCTCCGCGCTGGCTCTGCAGCCAGACGCACTCATACACCCGGCACGACTCCGGCCGGGTAGCGTAGATGCCGCAACCCGCGCCGATCGTGCAATGCCGGCACCAGGTGTTCGCCGGCTTGTCGAGTTCGCGGACTTTCATGATCTTGCAGCAGGCGGTGCAGCCGTCACAGCTGTGCATGTGCGCGCTCATCCCATTGAAACACATCGGAGACGATCTATTTCTGATTAAGGTCATTGCCCGCCGCGTGGAACCATCTCTCGGCGCGGCTCATTACCTTTCCGCATCAGATGAATTTCGTCTCTGTCGCTTTCTTACTCTCTTGTCGGCGAAGAACGCTGAATTCAGGAAACGATATACGCCGCCGCACCGCTTGCCAGCAGCGTTCCGTCCGCCCCCAGAAACTCCATGCGCGCCGTCGCCACGCGCGAGCCGAGGCGCATCACGTTGGCGCGGAGCTCGAAATAATCGCCGGTCGCAGGCCGCAGGTAGTCGATGCGCAAGTCGATGGTCCCCAGCTTGCCGAACCGGTGGAGCCGCTGTAGCGGGGATTCGTCCATGTGGCGCGCACCGATTGCCGCCATCACGGCGACGCCGGCCATGGCATCCAGTCCCGCGCTGATGACCCCGCCGTGCAGCCGGTTGGAAATAAAGTGGCCGATCAATTCGGGGCGCATGGCTATTCTTCCCTCCACGCCGTCCGCCTTCAGCGAAGTGATCTTCACTCCCAGCACGCGGTTGAACGGAATCATCTCGTCGAAGATCCGGGTCAATCCGGCGACGAATTCCGGCTCGAAGTCGGGCACTGCTGTTGCTTCGGGATTTTTCTTCATGCTCCCTGATCCGATCGCATAGGTCTGCGTAGTTTACCCTGTAACTTGCGCGCGACAGGGGGCCGCCGGCGCAGTGCGTCAGTCCAGCGCCGCCACGCGCTCCTTCAGCGCCTTGGCCGCCATCGACAGTCCGCCGTCGGCGCCGTCGATGAAGTGCAGATGGCGGCCGGACTGGGGTCAAAAGCGGGTCAAAACGGGCCGGGGCCGACGTATATTGGCGGCATAAGACAATTCGAGCCCGGCACTTTCATGCCTTTGACGCTTTCATGCGCAGGCGCCATATGTATGCAAGCGCACATAACTTATTGTTCAGTGACGAAGATAAATTAGGAGTATTCTGAAAATAAGGAGTGTTCGCGGTTTAGACGCGTTTTCGGTGTTGACCATCTCAGCAATACGTCCATGACGTGAGGAGGCGGCCGCTATGTTGCCACCGAATACCCCAAAGCAAAACCATGTTCTCGCGGCCCTGCCCGAGGCGGATTACGCGCGCCTGCTGCCCGATCTGGAACTCCTGCCGATGCCGCTCGGATGGGCGCTGTACGAGTCCGGAGGTCATATGAGCTACCTGTATTTCCCGACCACCAGTATCGTTTCGCTGCTCTACGTCATGGAAAGCGGCGCCTCCGCGGAAATCGCGATCTCCGGCAACGAGGGATTGGTCGGTATCTCCCTGTTCATGGGCGGCGAAAGCACGCCGAGCCGGGCGGTGGTGCAAAGCGCAGGCAATGGCTACCGGATCAAGGCGAGTGTTCTGAAAAGGGAATTCGCGCTGGGCGGCAATTTGCAGCATTTGGCGCTGCGCTACACGCAGGCACTGATCACGCAGATGGCGCAGACCGCGGTTTGCAACCGGCACCATGCGCTGGACAAGCAGCTATGTCGTTGGTTGCTGTTGAGTCTGGATCGGCTGGAAACCAACGAACTGGTCATGACGCAGGAGCTGATTGCGAATATGCTGGGCGTACGCCGGGAGGGAGTGACCGAGGCTGCCGCCAAATTGCAGAAGGACGGATTGATTCAATACAGCCGCGGCCACATCAAGGTACTGGATCGCGCAAGACTGGAAAAGCGCGTATGCGAGTGCTACGCGGTGGTAAAAAATGAATACGACCGCTTGCTGCCATATGCGATCCCGGGCCCGCCAAGCACAGATACACTGCAAACACATGCATGGTAATGATGACCGCTGGCTACGGGAGCGGAACCTATGCCACATGAGCCGATGACTGCCTGCGAAAAGAAAAAGCAATTTATGCTTGGAAGCAGGAAGGAATGGCTCTGGGTTAAGGTTCCGGTCTCTCTATTGGGTACATGTTACGAGGCCATTCGCCGCATGCATTGTCATGGTGCGGTGCGCGTGAACCCGCAGAAAGTAAATCACAGCCCCAAAGATCATGTTGAACATCGTCCGCATCAGGACTCGGCGCACTGTCGAGGCGGCGTTAACTTTCAGGGCGAATGCCGACTTTCGTTGCGGCCAGTGCAATAACGGCGCCCAATCATGCATCCAGACGACATTTTGTTATGGCCAGACGGTTTTTGGTGCTTTCGAGAAGAATTTAGCGAAGCATTCATGCGGGCCAATAACTACCGAACAATATTGCACCACAACGAAGAATGGTTTCGTTTCGCGCGTCCGCCGCTCCCCCTCCCCCGCGCTGACTAGGACGGCACACGTTAGCGCAGCGGCAGCCTCATTGTCCGAGGGAGCCCGGGGTCGAAGGGGTCGATATCTTGACGGCAGAAAACAATTCGAGCCTGGCCTCCTTCACCATCATGATTCAGACCGACCAGGAGCAAAATCAATCAGGCTCGCGTTCTCATGCTGCCCATCAATCGATCCTCGATGCCGCCCGCCGCGTCGCGGCGGCCGCCGGCGCAGCGCGTCAGTCCAGCGCCGCCACGCGCTCCTTCAGCGCCTTGGCCGCCATCGACAGCCCGCCGTCGGCGCCGTCGATGAAGTGCAGATGGCGGCCGGAGTAATCGAATACGAGGCAGGTCATCTGCGCGCGGTCGGCAACGTGGATTCCGTACACCAGCTCGCGCCGCTCAAAGCGTTCATCCAGCCAGGCGGTGAGCGCCGCGCGCTGCGCGGCATTGCCGGCGAGGATCTGGCGGAAGCAGTCGTTGAATTTCTTCACGTCCGAATTGCGCGCGAGCACGACCTTGTACCGGCTCCAGTCGGTGGCGGCGGTGCGGATACGGAAAGTGGTCAGCACCCAGCCGAGCAGCGCCAGGCCGCGTATCTTCATCAGGCATAGCCACTTGCCCTGCGCGCTGCGCTCCATCGCGCGCACCCCGACTTCGTTGCCGAGCTGACCGGCATTGAAGGAGAAGGCAAGATTGGGCGGCCAGACCGGATGGCAGGCATCGTCGGCGCCGTAAGTCTCGCCCACCTTGGCGATGAGCTCGCGATAGATCTGGCCCGCTCTGTGCACATCGTCGACGAGCACCTTGACCATCACGCTGACGGTTTCGCCATGGCGGCTCGGAATGTCCTGCCAGCGGCATTCCAGTCCGTCGAAGCTGGCGGCCGGCTCCATGCCGTCCGCTTCCACCCGGCATGAGGGCGCCGTGGCCGGGTCCTTCATGCAGCGGTCGGCGTAGGCCATGCCGCCGCCGGCGAACATCGCCTGGACATAGTTGTCGGAGACGCGATAACGGGCGACCAGGATATCGAAGCCGGCGGCGCGGATGCGGGCTACCGGCAGGGTGGCGATGCGCAGGTCGAGCCCGAACGACTTGCGCGCCAGCGCCTGCGTCTGCAGCAGCGCCGCGCGTGCGCTTCGCAGCAGCTCCGGCGGCACGCACAGCATCGCGCCGTCGCCCTCGAAAATAAACGGAATCTCGGTATTGCCCGCCGCGTTCAGCATCGCCGTGATCACGGCCGCGCCGAGCGTGTTGACGTTCTTGTAGCGGCCGGTTTCCACCGCAGCGGTCGAGTTGCGCACGTCGCACATCGCCACATGCCAGTCCGCCGGCAGCGCCACGTAGCTTTCCTGCCTGCCGGCGTCGCTGAACTCGGTGAGCAGCGGAAGGTCGGCGTAGAACGAGCTGCTGTTCATTCCCGATTTTGCCAAGTTCTGCACCGACCTGCGCCGGTCAGTACCGGGTGCCTGCGCCGCACGCGGGCGGGCGTTTCGCGCCCTCAACCCGTCGGATTGACGGGATTGCGGTCCTGCAGGATGGTAAAGTGAGCTCTGCGTCGGGAACCGAAGCGCACCGGCAAACAGGTACCACATTGCGACTTTGACTATTCAAATGCACTTTCGATCCTCCCGATAGAGGCCAGCGCCATGCGACCGGAACGCGAGCACCTGATCCGCTCACTGTTCGACGAGTATATCGAAATGTACGTCTCGCGCGACGACCGCCTGACGGCGCGCTTCAGTGACAATTTCAGCGGCTACACCGGCGGCGGCGATTTTCTCGTCAAGGATAGGGACGAGTGGATGAAAATCACCAGACAGGACTTCGCGCAGGTGACCGGCCGTATCCGCATCGAGATGCTGGACCTGTCGATGCAGGATGTCAGCGACGACGTTGTCGTCGTCACCGCCTTCTTCCACATTCACCTGCCCATGCCCGAACACATCCTGTCGCGGGAGACGGCGCGGCTGGTGCTGATTTTCCGGCTCGAAGGCGAGGACTGGAAGATAGTGCACAGCGGCATCTCCATCCCGTATCACCTGGTCCGGGAGGGCGAGGTCTACCCGCTCAAGGGCTTGCACGAGCGCAACCGCGAGCTCGAGACACTGGTCGAGCAGCGCACCCGGGCGCTGGAACAAGCCAATGACAAGCTGGAGGCGCTGAGCTACACCGATGGGCTGACCGGTATCGCCAACCGCCGCAACTTCGACCGCCTGCTGGCGCAGGAATGGAACCGCGGACAACGCGCCGGAACGCCTCTGGCGCTGGTGCTGCTCGACGTCGACCACTTCAAGCACTTTAACGACCACTACGGCCACCTGGCCGGCGACGGCTGCCTGCGCTCGCTCGCTCGGGTGCTGGTACAGGCGGGGCGACGCGCGGGAGAACTTCCGGCACGCTACGGTGGCGAGGAATTCGTTGTGTTGCTGCCGGATGCGGTCCTGGACGACGCGTTGGAAACCGCGCGGCGCATCCAGAAGGACGTCTGGTCGCTGGCCCTGCCGCACGCGGCGACATCTCCGGGCATCGTCACCGTCAGCCTGGGCGTGGCCAGCCTGGTGCCTTCGAGGCAGCAGATGCCTGAGGAGCTTGTGCGACAGGCCGATTCGGCGCTCTATCGCGCCAAGCAGTCCGGGCGCAACTGCCTGCAAACGGCGACCGACTGACTTGGCGTGGCGATGGCCGGAATCGCGTTTGCGGCAGATCAAGGAATCGCGGATTTTTTTGACTTCCCCCGGTTGACTGTCGGCGGGATGGCGCGCACTGTAGCAGATGTCGCATGGCGGTGTGGACGCGAGATGCGGAATTTGACCGGGAAATTGGTGCTGCTGCTGGCATCGGCGCTTGCCGCACCGGCTGCGCTTGCCCAAGGCGGCGCGCCGGACGCGCTGCTGCGCACGGTTGCCGACGAAATCATCCGCGAGATCGGGCAAGACCGGGAACCGCGGGCGGCGGACCCGGCGAAAGTCGCGGCGCTGGTCGAGGCCAGGGTCCTGCCCCTGTTCGATTTCGTACGCATGACGCGGCTTGCCGTGGCGCGCTACTGGCACCTGGCCACGCCCGAACAGCAGAGGGTGATCACCGAGGAGTTCAGGACGCTGCTGGTACGGACTTATTCGACCGCGCTCGCTCACTACCGCGGCGAGCTGATTGCTTTCAAGCAGCTGCGCATGGCGTCGCCCGGGACCGAAGCGACGGTCAGGTCGGAGGTGAAACAACCGGGGAACGAACGGATGGTCGTGGACTATGACATGGAAAAAACCCCGGAGGGCTGGAAAATCTACGGCGTCAAGGTCGCGGGCGTGTGCCTGGTTGCCAACTATCGGGATATCTTCGGCGAAAAGGTCCGCGAAGGCGGGGTGGACGGCCTGATCAAGTTTCTCGTGGACAATAACCGCGGGGGCGGTTCGAGGTTCAATCCCATCAAAACCTCGTTCTGGGAAAAGTCCCAGGTGATCTACGCGATTTTCCAAAGCGTGTTTCGGAGCGGCCTGCAATAGCGGCCGGGATCCGAAGTTCACATATCGCTGCGTCGCCAGCATTACCAGTCGACCAGCCGATGAACGGCGCAGTACGCCTGCGCCTGCTGCCGCCCCGCGCCCTCTACTACTGCCGTCCCGCGCCCTCCAGGCGAGTGCAGATGCGGCGGCTCGCTGTGGCTTGTTTTTGTTTGGCAGCCATGGCGTCTTCGAACGGTTGCTCCGTGATCACCGTTCCGTACCGTGCGGTGAAAGGCGTGGCGCAAGGAGGCGTATGGATCGTAAAGAAAACCTACGTCGTTGCCAAAGGCGCCACAAAAATCGTCTACAAAATTGGCGAATATACATTTGAAGTAGTCAAGGCGCCGATCGAATGGGCATTGACCCACGACGAAATCAACAGCATCGACGGCCTTCCGGTCAAAGAGGCGATACGGCAGGGCAGGGTAAAGACCGCACCTTATGTGGTCGCAGGGCGGCGCTATGTTCCGATGCCGCCCGAGAAGGCGAAGGATTACACCGAGGAGGGTCTCGCGTCGTGGTATGGCTACGAGAGCGGCAGGATGACCGCGAATGGAGAAGCGTTCAATCCCGACGGTCTGACGGCAGCGCACAAGTATCTGCCCATCCCCATGTTCGTGAAAGTGACAAACCTTGAAAACCGGAAATCCGTAATCGTAAGGGTCAATGACCGCGGGCCGTTCCCAAGTGTGCACAACGCCAGGTCAGGGGAGCGAATTATCGATCTCAGCATGGGCGCAGCCAAGCGGCTTGAATTTCACGGCAAGGGCCTCGCGCGCGTAAGGGTAGAGTCGATACAGGTAAAAGAAGAATAAGAATCCGTTGCAAAATGAATTTTGCAACGGCTGATATAGGGGAGTATGAGGGGACGTGTCCCCTCATTTTGAAATGAACTCTAAGCGGAAGATTTCAGGCACAAATTGAATCGATACCGTCCGGCAGGCTATCGAGCGCGGAAATCAGGGCAGTTCAGCGGAGCGCGGCGCTTCAGGCCCGTTCCTCGCACCCACCTGTTGGGCATTGGATCTCCGGATTTGGATCGTCCGGCAAATCCGCATCGAGCCACTCGCTCGCCTTTTCATAGTCATCAAATGCACCGACGCGCATGCCTCGATTGGTAGAACACAGCTGAAGAAACTGAGCGTGATCGAACGCAAGATGGCCGGCTACCAGCACCGCAATTTTCCTGTTCCTGGAAATTGCCGGATCTGGCCTGGCCAGATACGTCGCGAGCTCGTACATGTCCCCTACCGACAATTTGCACTCGCTGTCCCTTAGATCCAGCAATATCTCGTAATTCGCTTCATATTCCGGATCGGCGGCGAGGCTTTTCAGGGCTGCTTTTGATGCAGCGAGGTCGATCGTCCCTGAAGAAGTCACTATGATCAGATCTTTCAGCGGGAATGCCTTTCGCGTAGTTTTCAAGTTCCACTCCTGAACCGGCAATGCCTGCCGCGACGCAACTGGCCTTTGCAGGTGCAAAGCTTACAGCAAGAATTGCGGCGTATGTACGTCAACGCACGCTGGCTTCCGAACTTGAACAGGCAAATTACATTGCTGAGAATCAGCGGATTAATGTTTCGCTTCGATCATCGCAGCGGCGGGATGATTTTCCGCAACCATCGGAACGGTCGCGCGCCGGGCGCCGCTGCTGCTCGATCAAGCTCTGCTCAAGGTGACGGACTGCGGGGTCATGGCGAGCTCATCCCATCGGGTTGGTGGGATTGCGCTCCTGCAGGATGTCTTCCATGCGCCACTGGATCGAGGGCTTGATTTTCGGATGGGTGAGGATGTAGAAGCGTTCGTCGCGCACCGCCTCGTACACTTTTTGCGCCACGTCGCCGGCAGAGAGCTTGCCCGAAGTCACTGCCTTGCGCAGCAGCGCCTCGCGCGCCTGTTGCTCGGCGGTTTTGTCGCGCGCCGGATTCTGCAGCAGCGCCGGGCGGTTGCGTTCCGAGTCGACGATTCCCGTCGGCACGTAGGCCGGGCATAGCACCGAGCAGCCGATACTGGCCCGCTTCAGGGCCAGATCGTGGTACAGGGTCTCGGTGAGCGTCACCACCGCGTGCTTGCTCACGTTGTACATGGCCGAACCCGGCGGCGAAATCAGTCCCGAGACCGAAGCGGTATTGACGATGTGCGCCTCGCCGCCCTGCGCCAGCAGGATGGGCGTGAATACGCGCACGCCGTGGATCACGCCCCACAGGTTTACGCCCAGGGTCCATTCCCAGTCGGCGACGCTGTTCTCCCACGCGTTGCCCAGCGGCGCGACGCCGGCGTTGTTGGCGACCAGGTGCACTGCGCCGAAGGCCGCGAGCGTTTCTTGCGCCAGCGCCTCGACCTCGGCCGCCTTGGAGACGTCGGTGCGCACGCCGATCACCTCGGCCCCGGCGGCTTTCATTTCGGCTTCGGCCTGGGCGAGCGCATTGGGCTCGACGTCGGCGAGCACGATGCGCATGCCTGCGCTTGCGAAACGCTCGGCCATGGCGCGCCCGAGGCCGCTCGCGCCGCCGGTGACGACCGCCACCTTGCCTTGAAAGTCTTTCATGGGATGTGCACTCCGGCATCAGGGGAAAGCAGCATGATACTTAGAATCCGCAGCAAGAGTTTTTTTGCTCCGGTCTCTTATCAGTCAAGAGTTGACGAAATGGCGAAGATTTGGAGAAGTGGCGAGCAAGCATCCGCGGGGGGATTTACGCACCAAAGTAAGTCCCCTTGGGGGACAAGGGGGGTGCACCCCCCTTGTTCGTGGGATGAGGGCTTTTCCCCGCCGGAGGCACTTTGCCTGGTTCCAACTTGTCCTGTTTAGGGGCGCTACCTTTTCGGCGGCAGCGCCAGCACGGTGCGCGGCCGGCGGTCCTTGTCGGTCGCCACGTAGGTGAGCGTGGCCTCGGTCACCTTGACGATCTCGATGTCCTCGGGATTGCGCTGCGCGTACACCTCGACGTTGACGGTGATCGAGGTGTTGCCCACGCGCACGATCTCGGCGTAGAAGGAGAGCAGATCGCCGATTTGCACCGGCTGCTTGAACTGGAAGGAATTCACCGCCACCGTGGCGACGCGGCCGCGCGCATGGCGACCGGCGAGCACGCCGCCGGCGAGGTCGACCTGCGCCATGATCCAGCCGCCGAAAATGTCGCCGTGATGGTTGGCGTCGGCGGGCATGGGCATGACCCGCAGCACCGGTTCCTTGCCTTCGGGGAGTTTCACTGGTTCAGACATGGTGTTCGATATTACGCGAAATCTCGCCGCGTCGGATCTTCTCGACGTTGCGCATTATTGGAAACGAAATACATCCGATTCCCCGGCGTCTCGCCTTCAGCGGGGACGCTGCTGCAGCGCTCCGGCTTGCACCGGGCGCCAGGCTCAATGCAAAGCGGCTGCGGCAGCGGCCTGCGCGGGCGCTGCCTGGCTCGCGCTCTTGAGTCGCGCGCGCTCCTCGACGTCATAGGACGCGAAGACTTCGCCGGCCGACCTGGTTTCCGGCAGCACATAGACGATGCCATCGGTCCCGGTGAAAGCCGGGCGCACGACATCGTCGAAGAACTTCGGCGGCACATTGATGCAGCCATAGGAAATGCGGTTGTCCAGCGGCGTAGCCGTGGCCAGGCGCTGCGCTCGGCGCTCCCTGGGATTGGTCGTAATTACCGGATGCATGGAGACAGCACCGTCATAGTCCACCCAGAGAATTTCCTTGCCGCGCAAATTGCGGTCGAGTGCGGCCACGAAGCGGCCCGCCGGGGTGGTGCGCTCCTCGGGAGGGATGCTCGATAACGCGCGCTCGCCGATGCCGGGGACGGCGTCATCGCCCCTTGCCAGGCCGAGCAGCGCGGGCGCGGCGCCGCGCAACCGCCCGCTCGCATCGAAGACAAAGACTTTCGCGTCCGTCTTGTCGACGATCGCGAATGGCATGCCGCGATTGTCGCCCGAATCGACGACCCAGTCTGCCACGTGCCGGGCCTCCTGCGACGCGCGCTCGCGGTCGAAGTTCGCCCGTTTGGGACGATGCGCCGCCACGACTTGCGACGCAATGGTGAATGAGGCCGCTGCGACTGCCTGCGCCGGACCTTCACCTGCGGACGACGGGCGCATCAGCCTGGACAGTTGCGCAGGCTCTTCCGCCGCGGCTGCCTGGCAGGGGAAGCAGCCCGCGGCCAGCAGGCCGAAGCAAAGTCCTTTGCCTATGGCCGTCACGAGCGCGCGCATGCTCCCTGTGGCGTAGCGGCAAGCGGCCCGGGTGCGCATCTTTCTCATCGACCAGCGGGCCAGGGCCGGCGGCGCTTAACCGCGGTCCGGTTTGCGCGGACGCACCGGCGGCACATAGATCTGCGGCGGCGCCTCGGGCGGAACGATGACCGGTGCCGGTGGAGGCGGCCCGGCCGCAGTCGGCGGCAGATCGCTCGGCACTACACCTGGCGGTGTCACGGCCAGCTGGACGAGCGGCAAACTGGCCCCGATCACGGTGAGATTCAATCTGTTTTGGACCGGCAGTGCGGGAGCCAGTTCAAGCTGTGGCACCTCGGGCGACTCTGCCGCCAGTGCAACCGGCAGCACTGCATCCGGCGGCGCCACCACGTCGACCGGCGGCAAAACGACAACCGGCGGCACCACATCAACCGGCGGCACTACAGCAACCGGCGGCGCCACCGGCGGCACCACGACGACCGGCGGCACTACGACCGGCGGCACTGGAGCCGGGGTCACCAGCAGTGCGCCGTCGACATAGGTGATGCTGTAGTTGGACGGCGCGAACGTGCCGCCGGTGGCGGCGCTCGGCGTGATCGCATACGGACCCGGCACAGCGGCGGTCGCCGGCGTGCCGGGGCTGGTCTCGGTGACGCTGGCGACGGTCTCGCTGTTCACCAGGCCGGTCGTGGTAAAAGCCGACAGGGTGGGTGTCTCGCCGAAGACCTTGGTGACGTTGGCCGCCGTCACCGTCAGCGCAGCCGGGGTCACGGTCAGCGCGCCGTCGACATAGCTGATGGTGTAGTTGGACGGCGTGAACGTGCCGCCGGTGGCGGCGCTAGGCGTGATCGCATACGGACCCGGCACAGCCGCGGTTGGCGGCGTGCCGGCGGGGCTTACCTCAGTGACGCTGCCGACGGTTTCGCCGTTTTGCAGCGCCGTGGTAGTGAAGGCAGTACTCGCCGGCGTGAATGTCTGGCCGTAGACCTTGGTGGCGTTGTTCGCCGTCACCGTCAACGGCGCCGGGGTCACGGTCAGCGCGCCGTCGACATAGCTGATGGTGTAGTTGGACGGCGTGAACGTGCCACCGGTGGCGGCGCTAGGCGTGATCGCATACGGACCCGGCACAGCCGCGGTTGGCGGCGTGCCGGCGGGGCTTACCTCAGTGACGCTGCCGACGGTTTCACCGTTTTGCAGCGCCGTGGTAGTGAAGGCAGTACTCGCCGGCGTGAATGTCTGGCCGTAGACCTTGGTGGCGTTGTTCGCCGTCACCGTCAGCGGCGCCGGGGTCACTGGCAGCGTGCCGTCGACATAGGTGATGGTGTAGTTGGATGGAAGGAAAGCGCCGTTCGCGGCCGCGCCGCTTGGCGTGATCGCATACGAGGCCACGGGGGCCACCGGCGCCGCGCCCGCACTCGCCAGACTCACATTGCCGATCGCCTCGCCGACTACCAGGCCGACGCTGGTGTACTCGGTGCCGGCGAAGGTCACCGTGCTGCCGTAGGTCTTGGCGGCGTGGTCGTTCGCCGTTACCGTCAGCGGAATCGCGGTAATGTTCGCGGTGGTAGTCCCGTCACCCGCCGCAACACCGGGGAGCGAAAAGAGGGCAAATCTACCCACGTCTCCGCCAGCAAGGGTGTAGCCGTTAAAGGTGATTGGTTTGAGCGCTGCTACGTCCTTGGTATTGAAAGTGGCAGTACCAGCATTCAACGTGACGGTGTTCCCGACGTTGGGGTTGTCCGCAGGGAGGGGGTTCTTGAATTGGAGGGTTGCCGTCGTCAAGCCGTTGTACGGCCTGTCGACCCCCAGCGGGAATACCCACGCTCTCGGGTCTTTCGTTACTGCTGTCACCTTCGGGATGTAACCTGCAATTTCCGCGGCCGTATTGGTGTAACCATCCGGATTGAAGCGAATTGTTGTAGTAGTTGAGGCGGCAACCGCGCCTGGACCTGCGAATTTAACCGTTCCCGCGAGGACACCCGGACCGGTGCCGTCATCGTCGGCGCGCAGCAACACGGAACCACCGGCGGCGCTGATCGCGCTATTTGCGATCACGTCTTTGTTGGCGTGCAGATTGATGGAATTCGGGGCACCACCACCGTCGGCGGTGACCGCGACGACGCTCACGTTGCGCCCGGCGCCCATGTCGATCACCGCACCAAGACCAGTGGCGGTGACCGCGCCCGCACCAGTGGCGAGCACGTCATTTCCGGCTGTCAGCGTGATCCTGGTATTTATGGCGCTGGCGGTCAACGCGGCGTTGACTAGGACGTCATTTCCAGCGGTCAGCAATATTTTGTCTCCAGCAGTGCTGGCGGTCATCGCGAAATTGACGATCACGTTATTTGCAGCGTTCAGCGCGAGGGTTACCCCGGGCACGGTACCCCAGGTAAGCGCGGCGTCGACGGTGATATTGCCGATCCCGGTTCCGGGTAAGCCGGTGTTTGTCGTGGTGATAGTGACGTCGGTGCCACCGTTCAAAGTGGCTTGGAGGGCGCCGGCATTCACAATCGCGTCGTTTACGTTGGGATCCGGTGCGAAGACGCTGCCGGTGAGCGTTGCGCCGGACGTCGCGGCATTGTTGATGATCACATTGGCAGGATCGAGCAGCCACGTGCCGTCCTTGCCGTTTGGCGCGCTGGCGCTGATACTGATTCCAGCCACGTCCAGCCAATGGCCCGAGGTTTCGATCAGGCCGCCGTCGCCGCCCTGCGCGCCGCCGCGCGCGCTAATGCTGCCGTACGCGCGGGTCGAGTCGTTCGACCACAGAATCACCTTGCCGCCGCGGCCATTGACGAGGGCGTCGGCGCTGATGCTGGAGTCCGCGCTCATGTAAGTCGCGGCGGCGTTCTGCACCAGAGGATTCTTGCCCTGGTAGTCGCCGCCGATCAGCACGGTACCGCCGCCGGCATCGCCGGAAGCGTCGATGTGCCCACCGAACAGGCCGACGTGCTGGCCGGTAGCCGTGACGTTGCCGCCGGTCTGCCCCGCGCCGGTGCCGGATGCGTCCAACGTGCCGCTTACGTTCACCGTGCCGCTATGCATGTCGCCCATCAGCCTGATCGTGCCGTTATGGTTCTCGACGCTCTGCGCCTGGATCACGCCGGTGTTGTTCACCGCGCTTTGCAACAGGTTGCCCGCCGACTGCGCGCTGAGCAGTACCTGCCCGCCGTCGGCCTGGATCAGGCCGCCGTTCTGCGCCAGCGCATTCACCGCGCCCTGGTTCACCGTGACATTGAGCAGGCCGTCCCCGGCCACGTCGAGGGTGACCGCGTTGCCCGCGGCGAGCGCCACCGTGCCGAGCCTGGCCGAGATCACGCCTTCATTGCTGACGTTCGCGCCCAGCAGGGCCACATAGCCGCCGTCGGCGTTGATTGTTCCCTGGTTGAGTATTGCAGCGTTGCTTGCGCCGGCAAAGTTGTATTTGCCCGCCATGAAGTCGCTGTCGCTGATGCTCAGGGTGGACGCAACCAGCCCACCCACGTTCACCTGCGCTCCCTGGCCGAACAGGATGCCGTTCGGATTCATCAGGAACACCTTGCCGTTGGCCGACAGGCTGCCGAGGATGTTCGAAGCATCCGCACCGAGCACCCGGTTGAGCGCGATCGAACTGCTGTTGGGCTGCACGAAGCGCACCGCTTCCGACTGTCCGATGCTGAAGCCCTGCCAGTTGATCGCCACATTCTGGCTGGCCTGGTTGATCGTCGTCTGGCCGGCGCCGCTGGCGATGCTCGCGCTGCCCGCCGACACCGCGCCGCCCGTAGGCAGCGCGTAGCCATGCGAACCGAACGCCAGCATCAGGGAGACTGCCACGCCTTTGAGGGCGAAGCGCGTCCCCCTTGCCACCGCGCTTGCGCCGGGGGAGGATGTCCTGCCGTTGCTCTTGGCGTTCTCGGAGGCGGCAACAAACGTGCCCGTCCTGTCGTTCCAGATCGATCGGTAAATGCGGTTCATGATGTCGTTCCCATGTGCTCGAAGCTTGTGTTCAGTCGATGTTGGCTGCGTACGCGGCGATCAGAAATACTTGACGACCTGGAACCAGAAGCGGCCGCTCTTGTCCGGGGCCGAGGTCGCCGCCTCATTGCCCAGCTTGTGCGCCCAATACGCATTGACCACAAAATTGTTGTATTCGGCCCAGGTGAGCCCGATTCCCGCTCCGCTCAGCGTTCGGCTGTTGTCACCGGGGGTCCAGGGATTTTTGTTGTGGGTCACCGTGCCGGTGTCGACGAAGCCAACCAAATGCATCTGCCTCGGCATGTCCTCGAAGAACTTCGACAGCAGCAGTCTCGCCTCCAGATTCACGACATAGCCCTCGTCGGAATAGGCTTCGCCTACCGGATAGGCGCGCACCGCGTACGGGCCGCCGAGGCCCATTTTCTCCGAGATGTCCAGATTCTTCGAGGCGAACTGGCCGTTGATCGCGCCGTAAAGCGAGACCCTATCGGTGACGCGCTGCAGCCGCGCGGCATGGTAGGCGAGCTTCTGGTAACGCCCGTTGCTTCGCGCCGTCGCCGCATCCACAGCCAGCGCGGCAGGGGTCTCGATGTCCAGGTCGCCGAAACTCTGGGTGAGCGAATAGCTGCTCGCCCCGCCGCCGCCGAAACTGTCGAGATGGTTGCCGTGCAGGCCCGCCCACCAGACGTTGGCCTTCTTGTCCGTCACCGACGCGGTCAGGTCCACCTTGTCCTGGAAGGTCTTGGCGTCAAAGCCGGCGAGGGCGTAAAGGTTGGTGTTGCGCGAGCGGATCAGCGGATAGCTGCCGTAGACGCTCGCGATCTCGGCGGTGCCGTGGGCTTGCAGCGGCGCGAACTCCTCGCCCAGCTCGTATTTGAGGGCGGTGTAGGCGACCCCCGCCGTCGCCTTGCCGAACTGTGCCTGGTAGGACGCGCGGCCATAAGTCAGCCCGGAACCCGAAGTCAGCACCCGAAGGCTGGCTACATCCCCGCGCCCGAGCGGATTGTTCAGGTTCACCGTCGCCCCTACGCGGTACTCGCCGGTGTAGCGGTTGCCGGCGTTGTCGGCTTCGACGCTGCCCGTCACGCGCCGCCCCGGCGTCACGTCGACGATCAGGTCGGAGGTGCCCACCGCGGCCCCGGGGGTCAGGGTGGAGCGCACGTTCACCCCGGGAATGTCGGAGAGCAGCAGCAGGCGGTTCTCCAGTGGGGCGATGGCGATGGTGTCGCCGCGGTTCAGGCCGTCGAGCAAACCGTTCGCCAGACCATCCGATAGGTTGGTCTGGTTGCGCAGGGTGACGCTGCCGTAGCGGCCTTCGATCACTTCGATGGTCACGGCCCCGTCCTTGATGTCCTGCGCGGGCAGATAGGCTTGCGCCACGAAATACCCGTTCCTGCGGTAATGGCTCGCAATCTTTGCCGCCATCGCGCGCAGCTCGGTGAGCGTGAGTTCGCTGCCCGGCTTGAATCCCGTGAGCGCGATGAGTTCGGCTTCGGAATACAGCGCCTGCCCGGTCACCCTGAGCGAGTTGATCAGGATCTTGACGCTATCGGCAGCCGGCGTGGCCGGCGCGCCGCCTTGCTCGAGGCGGATTTCCGGAACGGCTCTTTGCGGGACGGGCGCAGGCGGAATCTGCTGGATCTGGCCGCCCGCGCTTGGCGGACTCTGCGCAAAGGCGCTCTGGCTCAAGGCCAACAACACAACAGTGATCAGCTTCGTTTTAGACATGGCTCCCTCCTGCGTTTCTTTTTGCGGCGCGTGGGCTAATGCTGTGCACAATTATTTTCGTCAATAGCCTCACGCTGTTAAGGTATTACCCGTCTTTGCAGTATCGATATGCGTGGCAGGAAATACTGTACGGTAGCATACATCCGCGGGGCGATTTGTGCACTCGCATGGACACAACGGACCACGACCGGCGCTGCACCCGGCGCTGCACCCGGCGCTTAACCGCGATCCGGTTTGCGCGGACGCAGGGGCGGCACGTAGACCGGCGGTGGCGCGGGAGGAACGACAACCGGTGGCGGTAGCACCGGCGGCACTACCACCGGTGCCGGCGGGACCGGCCGCGCCTGGGCCACCTGGATCGGCGGCATTCTGACACCTGTGCCCAGCACGGTGAGATTCACACGGTTTTGCACCGGCAGCGTCTCGGGCGCCAGTTCAAGCTGTGGCACTTCGGGTGCCAGTGCAACGGGCACAATCTCGACCTGCGGTGTTTCCACCGGCGGCACGATTACGACCGGCGGCACCACAACGTCCGGCGGCACCACGGCGACCGGCGGCACCACGGCGACCGGCGGCACCACAATTTCCGGCGGCACTACAGGCGGCACCACAACGACCGGCGGCACCACTTCGGCCGGCGGCACTACGACAACCGGCGGCGCCACAGGCGGCACCACAACGACCGGCGGCACCACGATTACGGGCGCCGGGGTGATAGTCGCGGTCGTTCTCCCGACAATAGGCCCGCAGCAAGTAACCGGCAGGGCAAAGTCAGCGGCGGCTGCACCGGCAAGGGTATAGCCGGTAAAGCTGATGCCCTTGTCCGCCCCTACATCTGCGGTATCGAAAGCGGCAGTACTGCCAGCACCGGCAACCAAGGTGACGCCGACAGGGCTACCCTTCAGTGAGGTGAAGGTCGCCGCGGTCGTGCCGTCGAATGTCTTGTCCGCTCCCCCGGGGAACACCAGCATGTGTTGAGTCAGCGTGGCGCCGCCGGTCAGGGTGAAGTTACCTGAATAATCTGCCGGTGTTGTGTAGGCGATCGGATTGTAATTAATGGTGACCGGTGCAACCGTGACGGCAGACCTGGGGGTGAGAGGAGCAAAGATCACGGTGCCGCCGGCAACCCCCGGTCCAGTACCATCATTGCCGGCGCTCAATACCAGGCCGAGTGCCAGGCCGAGGCTCTGAGCGGGAACAATGGTGGTGGTATGGGTCAGCGTAAGGGCCGCGCTCACGTTCAAATCGTGCCCAGCGCACATGGTAATGTTTCCATTGGTCGTAGACATGGCCGCGTTCGTGTTTACATTGCGTCCGGCGGCCAATAGAACGCTGCCATTGACCGTCGTGATGGCCGCGTTCACGTTGGCATCGCGTCCGCAGCACACCACGAAGTTTCCGTTGGTGGCGGTAATCGCCGCATTCACGTTCACGTCCCGAACGGCGTTCAAGGTTAGCGTCGTGGTGCTCGGCGCCGCGGTCCAGGTGACCGCGTCGTTCACGAAGATATCGCCGTTGCCGGGTGTTGCCGTATTACGCGTACTCACTGGCGGGGTTCCGGCTACGATGGTATCGGGACCGGTTGCCGTATTGATGACGACGCTGTTGGTTACCAGCAGGGCGGAGAGTGTTGCGCCGGAGATGTTGTCCGTGGCTCCACTGCCAATGGTGAAGTCCTCCGGGTCGATCAGCCAGGTGCCGGTCAGCCCCTTGGGCGCGGCGGTGGTAATGCGAGCGTTGCCCTGAACTTTGACGCGTGCAGCGGAGGTTTCGATGAAGCCGCCGTTGCCGCCGTTCGGAGCCGAGGCGTCCAACGTGCCGCTTACGTTTACCGTGCCGCTGTGCATGTCGCCCATCAGCCTGATCGTGCCGTTATGGTTCTCGATGCTCTGCGCCTGGATCACGCCGGTGTTGTTCACCGCGCTTTGCAACAGGTTGCCCGCCGACTGCGCGCTGAGCAGTACCTGCCCGCCGTCGGCCTGGATCAGGCCGCCGTTCTGCGCCAGCGCATTCACCGCGCCCTGGTTCACCGTGACATTGAGCAGGCCGTCCCCGGCCACGTCGAGGGTGACCGCGTTGCCCGCGGCGAGCGCCACCGTGCCGAGCCTGGCCGAGATCACGCCTTCATTGCTGACGTTCGCGCCCAGCAGGGCCACATAGCCGCCGTCGGCGTTGATTGTTCCCTGGTTGAGTATTGCAGCGTTGCTTGCGCCGGCAAAGTTGTATTTGCCCGCCATGAAGTCGCTGTCGCTGATGCTCAGGGTGGACGCAACCAGCCCACCCACGTTCACCTGCGCTCCCTGGCCGAACAGGATGCCGTTCGGATTCATCAGGAACACCTTGCCGTTGGCCGACAGGCTGCCGAGGATGTTCGAAGCATCCGCACCGAGCACCCGGTTGAGCGCGATCGAACTGCTGTTGGGCTGCACGAAGCGCACCGCTTCCGACTGTCCGATGCTGAAGCCCTGCCAGTTGATCGCCACATTCTGGCTGGCCTGGTTGATCGTCGTCTGGCCGGCGCCGCTGGCGATGCTCGCGCTGCCCGCCGACACCGCGCCGCCCGTAGGCAGCGCGTAGCCATGCGAACCGAACGCCAGCATCAGGGAGACTGCCACGCCTTTGAGGGCGAAGCGCGTCCCCCTTGCCACCGCGCTTGCGCCGGGGGAGGATGTCCTGCCGTTGCTCTTGGCGTTCTCGGAGGCGGCAACAAACGTGCCCGTCCTGTCGTTCCAGATCGATCGGTAAATGCGGTTCATGATGTCGTTCCCATGTGCTCGAAGCTTGTGTTCAGTCGATGTTGGCTGCGTACGCGGCGATCAGAAATACTTGACGACCTGGAACCAGAAGCGGCCGCTCTTGTCCGGGGCCGAGGTCGCCGCCTCATTGCCCAGCTTGTGCGCCCAATACGCATTGACCACAAAATTGTTGTATTCGGCCCAGGTGAGCCCGATTCCCGCTCCGCTCAGCGTTCGGCTGTTGTCACCGGGGGTCCAGGGATTTTTGTTGTGGGTCACCGTGCCGGTGTCGACGAAGCCAACCAAATGCATCTGCCTCGGCATGTCCTCGAAGAACTTCGACAGCAGCAGTCTCGCCTCCAGATTCACGACATAGCCCTCGTCGGAATAGGCTTCGCCTACCGGATAGGCGCGCACCGCGTACGGGCCGCCGAGGCCCATTTTCTCCGAGATGTCCAGATTCTTCGAGGCGAACTGGCCGTTGATCGCGCCGTAAAGCGAGACCCTATCGGTGACGCGCTGCAGCCGCGCGGCATGGTAGGCGAGCTTCTGGTAACGCCCGTTGCTTCGCGCCGTCGCCGCATCCACAGCCAGCGCGGCAGGGGTCTCGATGTCCAGGTCGCCGAAACTCTGGGTGAGCGAATAGCTGCTCGCCCCGCCGCCGCCGAAACTGTCGAGATGGTTGCCGTGCAGGCCCGCCCACCAGACGTTGGCCTTCTTGTCCGTCACCGACGCGGTCAGGTCCACCTTGTCCTGGAAGGTCTTGGCGTCAAAGCCGGCGAGGGCGTAAAGGTTGGTGTTGCGCGAGCGGATCAGCGGATAGCTGCCGTAGACGCTCGCGATCTCGGCGGTGCCGTGGGCTTGCAGCGGCGCGAACTCCTCGCCCAGCTCGTATTTGAGGGCGGTGTAGGCGACCCCCGCCGTCGCCTTGCCGAACTGTGCCTGGTAGGACGCGCGGCCATAAGTCAGCCCGGAACCCGAAGTCAGCACCCGAAGGCTGGCTACATCCCCGCGCCCGAGCGGATTGTTCAGGTTCACCGTCGCCCCTACGCGGTACTCGCCGGTGTAGCGGTTGCCGGCGTTGTCGGCTTCGACGCTGCCCGTCACGCGCCGCCCCGGCGTCACGTCGACGATCAGGTCGGAGGTGCCCACCGCGGCCCCGGGGGTCAGGGTGGAGCGCACGTTCACCCCGGGAATGTCGGAGAGCAGCAGCAGGCGGTTCTCCAGTGGGGCGATGGCGATGGTGTCGCCGCGGTTCAGGCCGTCGAGCAAACCGTTCGCCAGACCATCCGATAGGTTGGTCTGGTTGCGCAGGGTGACGCTGCCGTAGCGGCCTTCGATCACTTCGATGGTCACGGCCCCGTCCTTGATGTCCTGCGCGGGCAGATAGGCTTGCGCCACGAAATACCCGTTCCTGCGGTAATGGCTCGCAATCTTTGCCGCCATCGCGCGCAGCTCGGTGAGCGTGAGTTCGCTGCCCGGCTTGAATCCCGTGAGCGCGATGAGTTCGGCTTCGGAATACAGCGCCTGCCCGGTCACCCTGAGCGAGTTGATCAGGATCTTGACGCTATCGGCAGCCGGCGTGGCCGGCGCGCCGCCTTGCTCGAGGCGGATTTCCGGAACGGCTCTTTGCGGGACGGGCGCAGGCGGAATCTGCTGGATCTGGCCGCCCGCGCTTGGCGGACTCTGCGCAAAGGCGCTCTGGCTCAAGGCCAACAACACAACAGTGATCAGCTTCGTTTTAGACATGGCTTGTTCTTTCGCCTAATATTTTGTGGAGGGAAGGCCGTTAGTGTCCAAGCATAAAAGTTGGCGCACGCATTGCAACGATAACTATGCCGACTTTGTTTCAGGCGCTCTGTACGCCAGCGTACATATAGTCATAAAAAGGTATAAAAGAAGCCGCCCCCCGGCTTCCCGGCACAAGCATCCTGAATTTTTGACGCGGTGTTCGGCAGGCGGCGAGCAATCCGCGCGCGCGTGACCGGCGTGAATACCATCATGCACGCCTGGAGTTCGTTGCGAAATGCGGGGGTGTATCCCCTTATGCTCCCCTGCCAACCTGTTGTGGCTCGGCGCGTACGCGACCGCGGTTTGGGCGCCGGCATCGGCTCCAAATGTGCGGTGGCGTACCGACCGCGTTCGGCGCTCCGGATAGTCTTGTTTGCGGCGGACTGGATCAGCGTAGCTATTCCGGCGGCGCCGGTCTGCCATATGATTGATGGAGAGTGCGATGACCCATTCAAGTTCCGAAACGATGAAGAGGAAGCTCCTCGCCGATTTCAACGCGGTCGTGACCGAAGCCGACCAATTGCTGAAATTGATAGCCGACGAAGGCGGCGACAAGGCCAGCGCTTTGCGCACCAGGGTGGAAGACAATCTGAATTCCGCCAAGAAGCGGCTACGCAGCCTGGAAGACGCGGTGGTGGAAAAGACCAGGGCGAGCGCTCGTGCAACCGATGAGTATGTGCACGAGAACCCGTGGCAGACGGTGGGTGTCGCGGCGGGGCTCAGTGCCGTTGTCGGCGCCCTGATCGCCTTGCTGCTTTACCGGCGTTGATGTTGTTCGATTGCGCACAGACCGCGCGCGCGACTGCTTGTCAGGCTATGCGTTTTCCAAAGACGGAGGGGGTCATCATGCAATCTGCAATCGACCGCAATCCGCCCGATGGCGGAAGAAACACAATTCTCTCCCTCGGCTTGGCGGCATGTGCCGCCGGCGCGCTGCTGGCCGCAGGCATGGCCGCTGCCGCAGGCGGCAACCTGGCGGAAGCGCAAGCGCGCTACCAGCAGGACCGTGCTGCCTGCAGCAGCGGCCAGTCATCCCAGGATCGCGCCACCTGCCTGCGCGAAGCCGGCGCCGCACTGCAGGAAGCCAGGCGCCGGAGCGGCGGTGACGACCACAGCGGTTATGAACAAAACCGGCTGAATCGTTGCGAGCGCCTGCCGGCCGCAGACCGCGAGGACTGCCTGCGCCGGATGCGCGGCGAGGGGAGCGTCAGCGGCAGCGTCGAGAGCGGAGGCATCTACAGGGAGTTGCGCACGACGGTGCCGGCGCAGTAGCGCCAGCGCATGCGCCGGCGTTGCGACTGGACCCGAACCTCGGTGCAACCGGCTATGGCTGGATCCTGCAGTAAACGCTCCGGCTTTCGCCCGGCTCTCCCTCCAGGGCGTCGGAGAATATTTCCCGTTATGTGCGCTACCGCCCAGATTGCTCCGGCAGCATAGCGTGACAATGGGTCATTGCCAGTCAGTTTCTCCTACCGTGGTTTGCGCCTTTGGAAAGTGGAGATGGAAGCTGCAGGCGGAATCACCGTTGTTTATCAGGAGAAACACCATGACGAAATCCTTCAACAAGAAACAAATCGGGCTGACTGTCGCATGCGCCCTGGCACTGGGCATCCTGTCCGCAGCGGCGAGCGCGCAAAGCGCCAACGATAAGGCATACCTCGACGACAGCCGCGGCGCCGTAGTCAAGAGCGGCTTCGGCCTGTGCTGGAACACAGGCTTTGGCCCGCCCCCGGCGTCCAGCCCCGAATGCGACCCCAATTACGTCGCCTATGTTGCGCCGCCGGTGGTGAAGCCCGCAGAGGCCGCGCCGCAGAAGATTGTCGCGTTGACGCCGCCCCCTGCGCTGAAGCCGGTGGCGGAGAAGCTGACCCTGGATGCCGATACCCTGTTCGATTTCGACAAGGCCACGCTGCGTCCGGCGGGGCGTGACGCGCTCGATACCTTCGTCGGCAAGCTCAGGGACATCAGCCCCGAAACCATCATGGCCATAGGCCATGCTGACCGCCTCGGCAGCGAGCGTTACAACCAGCGTCTGTCCGAGCAACGCGTGGCGTCGGTGAAAGCCTACATGGTGAGCAAGGGCGTCGAGTCGGGCCGCATTTATTCCGAAGGCAAGGGCGAAACGCAGCCGATCACCAAGGCCGAAGATTGCGCCGGTCCCAAAAGCGCGAAACTCATCGCCTGTCTGCAGCCGGACCGTCGCGTCGATATCGAAATCATCGGCACCAGGATTGTCCGCTAGCCGAACGGTAGTCTTGCCGCAACGCGGGCCTTGCACTGGCAGGGCCTCAGTTGCGAACGCTTGCTTGCAACGAAGCTCGATCTGGCATGCCCTCTGGACCAGTGGCCATGCCGGTAACGCTGATATGGCCACTTTGTGGTTTTACGTAGAGGCGACGCGCCGGTCATGACATCGACACGAGCGTCACCTGACATAGCTTAAATATGAAGGAAACCCGCATGAATACGCAAATCAAGACAATTGAGCCGCAATCCGGCAAATTTCCCCAGGCTGTAATCTGGATCGCAGGCATCGCGCTGACCTTGTTCTGCGCCGTGGGCATTGCCGCGGTGATGGGTTGGATCCCGAATTCGATGGGCGGACCGGGCGACAAGGCCGCAATGGATCTACAGTCGGCGAACACCGCAGCGCCTGCTGCCGCGAAATCAGGTACGGTCAAGGCGGCAACGCCGCGTCCGGCTGCGGTGGCGCGTACAGCTCCGGTGCCGGTAGCGGTCGCCGCGAAATGCGCCGAATGCGGCGTGATCGAGTCGGTGCGCGAAATCGACGCAAAGGGCCAAGGCAGCGGTCTCGGCGCGGTCGGCGGCGCGGTCGTTGGCGGCCTGCTCGGCAATCAGGTCGGCGGCGGTCGCGGCAAGGACGTCATGACCGTGGTCGGTGCAGTCGGCGGCGCAGTGGCCGGCAACGAGGTCGAGAAGCGGGTGAAAACCACCAAGAGTTATGAAGTCACCGTGCGCCTGAACGACGGTTCGAGCCGTGTCATCAACGAAGCGGGCGCACCGACCTGGCGCATCGGGGATAAAGTCAAGATCGTCAACGGCGCGATCCAGTCGAACGCCTGAGCGCTGTCAGCAGGCTGTTGAAGAACGCCGCCCTGGCACGAAAGTGCGCCGCATCATGACTCCCTCTAAGAAAGCCGCGTCCTGCTTGCGTCGATACGCGTGAGTATTTGATACCTCCCTGCGAACACAAAGTTTGATCGAAATCATCAGACGGCGTGAATCCGGCGGCTATATTGAAATCGCAGGTTTAGAGGCAAGTTGTCCATTGCCCCGGGGAGGCGCCGATGTTGGAACTGCGTTCGTATCAGCCGTGTCCGGAGCCGCTGTTCACGTTCATGCACGGACAGCGCGCCGCATGGGCACAGCATACGCCCCGGCAAAACCGTCTTCTTGCCGCGCTACCACGGGAGGATTACGAGCGGCTGCAGCCCGCTCTGGAACCCGTTCCTTTGCCGCTGGGATGCGCCGTGCATCGCTCCGGCGACCGGGAAAAGTACCTGTATTTCCTCACGGCCGGCACCGTTTCCAGGATTTGCGTGACGCAGAGCCGGCAGCAGGCAGAACTCTCGGTTATCGGCAGCGAAGGCGTGATCGGCATCGCCTTGCTTCTGGGTGGCGAAAGCGCGCCCAGCCAGGCGGTGGTGCTGAGCGCCGGTTGCGCCTATCGCCTCGGGGCGGATCAGTTGAAGGAAGAGTTCAAGCGCGGTGGCCCGTTGCAGCATGTACTGCTGCACTACATCCAGGCGCTGATCGCGCAAATCGGGCAGATCGCGGTGTGCAACCGGCACCATTCGCTGGAACAGCAACTGTGCCGCTGGATCCTGTCAAACCTGGACCGCTTTGGCTCTAACGCGCTGACAACGACGCAGGAAATGATCGCCGAGATGCTGGGCGTGAGCCGCGGTGGGGTCACGGAGGCGGCGGGAAAGCTGCAGAAGGCGGGACTGATCCAATGCAGCCGCGGCCGCATTGCCGTACTCGATCGTCCCCGGCTGGAAGCACGGGCATGCGAGTGCTATGCGGTCGTCAAACGGGAATATGATCGTTTGCTTCCCCAATATTGCCAGGACGAAGGCGCCGCCTGGCGCCACAGCGGCCACGCCCGCTCGCAGTGATGCCATGCGTTTTGCGTTGCCGATGATGGACGCCGCTTGCGCCAGTTGAACTGCGCGCGTGTTGGCGACCAGTTCCCTGCTCAACACGGTCATACGAAAGACCGCTTCGATCGTTTTTTTCAGACGCGCAAGTCTTGGCTTTGTCTTTTAGGCCGGCGCCGCGCCGCGGCGCCACTGGCCGGCGGCGGCGTTGCTGGCCGGCGGCGTTGGTCGCGGCCCGCGGTGCGTATGCGAGCGTACAAATCGGTCCGCTTATGTACGCCACCGTACAGAATCTCTTGCGCTGGAGCCGGATACTTGCAATCGTGAAATTCCGTGGGAAAGCGATTGTGCAGAACGTCGGCGTGCGCACCGGCAAGGGGTCGGTCGATAACATCGATGGTTTTCTGGATCAAACGAAGAGGGTAAGCAAATGAACAACATGAGCAAATTCGATGGCTATCGCAGATTCCTGAGCTGGTTCACGGCATTCATGCTGAGCGCTTTGGTGGCAGGATGCGGAGGCGGCGGTGGGGATTCAAGCCCAATTGCAGTGGCGACTAGCAAAGCCATTACCGCATATTCGTTCGTCGGGTTTCCCGCGGCTGCAGGGACTATAGATCAAGCGGCAAAGACCATAGCCGTGACCGTGCCAAACGCGACAAACGTAACGGCCCTGGTTGCGACGTTCACGACTACGGGGACGGGCGTAAAGGTAGGAACAACGGCTCAGACGAGCGCGACAACAGCGAATGACTTCACCAGCGCGGTGCAGTATGTCGTAACCGCGGGAGACGGCTCGACCGCGACCTATACGGTAACCGTAACCGTGGCCTCGGCCACTGCCAAGGCTACTACCGCATTTTCGTTTGCCGGGCTCACTGGCGCTGCGGGAACCATAGATGAAACGGCAAAGACCATAGCGGTGACCGTGCCGAGCGGGACAAATGTTACGGCCCTGGTTGCGACATTCAACAGCACAGGGGTAAGCGCAAAGGTAGGCGCAGCGGTTCAGACCAGCGGCGTAACAGCGAATGACTACACCAATCCGGTGGCATTCACGGTAACCGACGCGAACGGCGTTAGCGCGACCTATACGGTAACCGTAACCGTGGCCTCGCCCACTGCCAAGGCTACTACCGCTTTTTCGTTTGCCGGATACCCTGGGATTGCCGGAACGATAGATGAACCGGCAAAGACGATAGCGGTGACCATGCCAAGCGGGACAGACGTAACGGCCCTGGTTGCGAAATTCGCGACCACCGGCTCAGTCGTAAAGGTTGGAACGACGGTTCAGACGAGCGGCGTAACGGCGAATGACTACACCAATCCGGTGACGTTCACGGTAACCGACGCAAACGGCGATACCGCCACCTATGTCATAACCGTAACCGTGGGTTCGAATTCCGCCAAGGCGATTACCGCTTATTCGTTTGCAGGGTATCCGGGGGCTGCGGGAACGATAGATGAAGCGGCCAAGACCATCACGGTGGCGGTGCCGTTCGGAACCGACGTCACGGCGCTGGCTGCGACCTTCACCACCACAGGGGCGAGCGTGAAGGTGGGAACTGCGGTGCAGACGAGCACGGCAACGGCGAATAACTTCAGCGCTCCGGTGGCCTACACGGTCACCGCGGCAGACGCCTCGACGGCGACCTATGCCGTAACCGTAACCTTGGCGCCGAACTCCGCCAAGGCGATAACCGCCTATTCGTTTGCCGGGTATCCGGGGGCTACAGGAGCAGTCAATGAAGCGGCCAAGACCATCGCGGTGACAGTGCCGTTCGGAACCAGCCTCACCGCGCTGGTTGCGACGTTCACCACCACGGGGGCGAGCGTGAAGGTGGGCGCAGCGGTGCAGACGAGCACTGCAACGGCGAATAACTTCAGCGCTGCGGTGGCCTACACGGTCACCGCCGCCGACGCCTCGACGGCGACTTATGCGGTAACCGTAACCGTGGCCGCGAACTCCGCGAAGGCGATAACCGCCTATTCGTTTGCCGGGTATGCAGGGGCCACGGGGGTAGTCAATGAAGCGGCCAAGACCATCGCGGTTGCCGTGCCGAACGGGACCGACGTCACGACGCTGGCTGCGACCTTCACCACCACAGGGGCGAACGTCAAGGTGGGAGCGGCGGTGCAGACGAGCACGGCAACTGCGAACAATTTCACAACTCCGGTGACATACAGGGTAACCGCGGCCGACGCCACATTCGCCGATTATGTCGTAACCGTTACCGCTGGAGCTCCGGTTGCAGTGCTCCCGGGCGTCGCCGGCACGTCAGGCGCCGCCGCCACCAATCCCACGGTGATTTCCTCGATCCCAAGTAACGGCGACACGAACGTTCCGGTCCGCACCCATAACGGCACCACGAATGTTGTGTCCGTCAAGGTGGTGACTGCAACCTTCAGTGCGCCGATGGATCCGGCAACGATCACCCCGCTTGGAGTGTTCACGCTCAGGGATAATACGCTCGGAGCCGACGTGCCAGGTGTTGTCACCATGAATGCCGCAAATACCATTGCAACCTTTACGCCGAACGTGGCCACGCTCAATTTGAATACGAGCTATACCGCGACGATCAGCACTGCCGCCAAGAACGCCGGCAGCATTACGGCGATGCCCAATCCGGTTGCATGGAGCTTTACTACCATGGGCACCTCGTTTGCCAATCAGGCCAGCCCGTTTGTCGGTCAGGCAGCGGTGGACCTCTTGTCGGCGCGCGATTTCGTGATTCTTGCAAAAACAACGATCACCGATGTACCTGCATCCGCCATTACCGGAAATATCGGACTGAGCCCGGGCACCGGTTTTGCCGTCAAGGTAACGTGTGCAGAAATGGCGTTCGGGAAAATCTACACGGTCGATGCAGCATATGTAGGCGCTGATACGACTTGTGTTGCGCCTGGTCCTGGAGCCAACAAGACCCTGGTGGACAACGCGGTAGCCGACATGGGAACCGCATACGCCGAAGCCGCAGCCAGAACGCTGCCGGACGCGACCGAACTCGGTGCCGCCGGAGAAATTGGCGGGCTTACCTTCTACCCTGGCCTCTACAAATGGGGCACTGCCGTTGCCATAAGCACGGATATCACCCTCGACGCCAAGGGCGACACGAACGCGGTCTGGATCTTCCAGATAGCGCAGGACCTGACTGTCGCCGGCAAGGGTGACGTTACTACGGGTATCAAGGTAATACTCGCCAATGGGGCCAAAGCCTCGAATGTGTTCTGGCAGGTCGGCGCTGCTGGTGTGCCCGGTGCCGGTGCAACGCTCGATACCTACTCTACGTTCAAGGGAACTATCTTGAGCGCGAAGCAGGTCATCGCAAATACCGGCGCAGTGGTGAACGGCAGGCTGTTTGCAGATTCTCAGGTCACTCTGCAGCAGAACCCGGTGACACAGCCCGCTCCCTAAGCCCGGAGGCATCGGGATAAAGGCCGGCAGTGTCCTATCTGCCGGCCTTTTCTTTTTAATAAAATCAAAATGATAAGCTGGATAAACGTGCCCGCAAAATTCGCTTATGTTGCATTTTTGCAACAGATACCGGAATTTCTACTGGCAAACTCGGGATTCCTTGACAGTCGCGCGCGTGCTAGCTTAGAGTTCACACTAAGAATTCGCCGTAACTTAATGACTTTATTAAGAACAGGTTATCCTCATGGAGAAGAACATGAAATCAGCAAGAGCCTCGGGGACGCTAGCACTGGCTACCCTCGCTGCAATCGCCAGCCCACACGCGGTGGCAGCTGATACCGGCTGGTATGGCGGGGTCAACATCGGACAGTCAAGGGCGAAAATAGACAACGCGAACATCACCGCCAACCTGCTGGGAGGCGGATTCGCCACGACCTCGATCACCAATGACGACAGCGACGGCGGCTTCAAGCTCTTTGGCGGCTACAAGTACAACAAGAATTTTGCCCTTGAAGGCGGCTATTTCGATCTGGGCCGGTTCGGTTATACGGCGACGACAGCGGCGCCGAATGCGGGAACACTGAACGGCAATATCAAGCTCAGAGGCCTGAATCTGGACGCAGTCGGCGTGCTGCCGATGACGGACAAGTTTTCTGCGTTTGGCCGGGCCGGATTGAACTACGCCGAAGCCAGCGGCTCTTACAGCGGAACCGGCGCGGTCAATGTGCTCGATCCCAACCGGAGCAAACGCGACACCAACTACAAGTTCGGTGCAGGGCTTCAGTACGATTTCACTCAGTCTCTCGGAATGCGCGCCGAGGTGGAGCGTTACCGCATCAACGATGGCGTCGGCAGCAAAGGCGACGTCGATCTTCTCTCGCTCGGCCTGGTGTATCGGTTTTCGGCCAAGTGAGCGCGAAGCCCGCGGGCAATTGACACCCCGACGCGCTGCGGCTGGTCCCGCCTCCCTGGCGGCGAGTTGAACTGCTAGCCTGTCGCGGCGATGTGCGGAAGCAAGCGGTCGTATTCGCGTTTCACCACGGCATAGCACTCGCACGCGCGTGCTTCCAGTTGCGGGCGGTCGAGCGCGGTAATCCTGCCGCGGCTGTAATGGATCAATCCCTGCGCCTGCAGCTTGCCGGCGGCCTCGGTCACGCCCTCGCGGCGTACTCCCAGCATGTTGGCGATCAGCTCCTGGGTCATGGTCAGCTCGTTCGAGGGCAGCCGGTCCAGACTCAGGAGCAGCCAGCGGCACAACTGCTGTTCGAGCGAATGATGCCGGTTGCACACGGCGGTCTGCGCCATCTGCGTGATCAGCGCCTGCGTGTAGCGCAGCAGCACATGCTGCAACTCCCCGCCCTGGCCGAATTCGGTTTTCAACGCGCTTGCCCCGAGCCGATGGCCGTAGCCCGCGCTCTGCACCACCGCGCGGCTCGGCGTGCTTTCTCCGCCCATGAACAGGGCGATGCCGACCAGGCCTTCGTTGCCTACGATCGCGATCTCCGCCGAGGCTCCGTCCTCCATGACGTAGAGCAGGGACACGATGCTGGTGGTCGGGAAATACACATATCCCTGATGGCTGCCGGATTCGTAGAGGGGCCTGCCGAGCTCCAGCGGCACCGGTTCCAGATGGAGCAGCAGACGCGCGTAGTCCGCATCAGGCAGTGCTGCGAGCAGCCGATTCTGCCGCGGGGGCGGCGTGGATTCACCGCCGGAAAAATTCTGGTTTCTCAGCATGGCAATGGAACATGTTTGAGAGCAAGTCGGCGGACGCCCTGACCTGGTGTCGCCCGCAAAAATAAGGTAGCGCACATAGCGCCTCTTGGCAAGCGGGCCGCCGGAAGAACTGCACACTGCGTTCCTGGAAAAGCCGGGTGATCGACAATGTTGCGGCGGCCGCGGCGGGCTGTTGGAGGTGCAGCCCGCCGCGGCCGGTGGCGGGCATCCTTTTGCATTCTATGTACGCTAGCAGACAGAAAAAATGTTTTCCAGGGGAGACAATTCTTACAACGACAGAGGGCCCGCAAGCTGGGCGCGTCGAGCGGGTAGCAGGCGGAAACCGATATGCCCGCATTTGATGTTAAACGCAAATTGAAACAAGGTTAAGGAGGTTCAAATGAAGAACGAAATTCGTCTGGCTTTGCTATGTTTGACGGCAGTTTCCGTTTCCGCTTTTGCGCAGAATAATCTGCCGCGATGCGGGTCCACCAATTACGACCGGGCCCAGAATGCTTTTACCATCTTGAATGCGCCTGCGGACGGCGTGAATCAGCAGTGTCTTATCACCGTGTATCCGGCGGGGGCCGCGCCAGCCCAGGCGACGCAGGATCCGGCGTCCTACTTTGCCGAAGGGACCTACACGATTGACCTCATCGGCGGCGGCGGCGGCGGTGGCGGCGGCGGCGCCGCGTTAAAGGATAAGAGCGGCGGGAGCGGGGGCGGCGGCGCCAGCGCGGCACCATCGCGCGTCGTTCAATACCTGGCGCCCGGCGATTACAAGCTGACCATAGGCACGGGTGGAATAGGTGGAGCCGCCATGGGTGGCCGCACCGAATCCGGAAATCCGACCAGCCTGACCAACGCCAAGACCGGGCAGCTCATCGCCGGGTTCCCGGGCGCCGACGTTTGGACACAGCAGTCGAAGGCTGCAGGCACCGGAGCCGGCGGCGTAGCCGCGGCCGGTGGAACCAGCGGTGCCAGTGGCCAAGCAGGCGGTGGAACCAGCGGTACCAGTGGCTATGTCGGCGGTGGAAGTGGCCCGACGGCAGCGCAGGCTGGAGGTGCGGGCGGTCCCGGACTTATTCGGCTGACGATGTCCGAGCCTGCGCGGCAAGCGGCTGCACCCGCGCCGGTGATGGCGGCTGCATCCGAAACCGCAGCGGCACCTGCTCGCGCGGCTGCGCGCCCCGCGAGAAAGGATCGCAACTAGCAGCGCGGGTTTAGCCTGCGCACGCGTAGCGCCGGGAATCGGCAGCAAGGGCGGCTGGCGCTTTGTTGCGGGAAATGCCCTGCCGATCGGCCCGATGCTCCACTTGGAGAGGCCGGATCGGCAGGCGCTTGACTAGGCGGCATTCCCGCGCATGAGGATGAGGATGCGGATGGCCACCAATACCAACCGGACCAGGACACGCACGGCAGCCGCGCCGCAGGTCCGCGCGCGGCGAAGTCATGCTTCCTCCCCCGGTTACCTCGCATCAAAGCTGTGCGCCTGCATTTGCGCGCTGGCGCTAGTCCTGCTTCCCGAGTACCTCGCTGCAGAGGGCAAAAGCGCATACCCGCGGTCCGCAAGCAGCCCCTGGTCCGCGCTGCAGGGCGCACCGGCTCAATCTGCGAAGTCGGCGCCAACCGCGCGCCGCCATGGCGCCGACTTCGGCCGGGAGCGTGCTTCGCGCGAGGCGCGCCAGATAGCGGACTGGATCATCGATTCGGCCGATAATTTGGGCCTGCCGTTCGTGGTGGTGGACAAGGTCGACGCCAGGATTTTCGTATTCGATGCCGGCGCGCGCCTCAAGGGCGCGGCCCCCGCGCTGCTCGGCTTCGCGCGCGGTGATGAGACCGTCCCGGGTATCGGCGACCGGGAGTACGCCGATATGCCGCCCGAAACCCGCACTACCCCGGCGGGCCGGTTCGCAGCGGCGCTGGGGATGAATACACGCGGCGAGGACGTGGTGTGGGTGGACTACGAAGCGGCCGTGGATATTCACCGGGTGATCACGAACCAGCCCGGGGAGCGCCGCCTCGAGCGTCTGGCTACCCCGACGCCCCTCGATAACCGCATTTCCTACGGCTGCATCAATGTACCGGCGCGATTCTACGAGCGCGTGGTGAGGCCGGCGTTTACCGGTACGGATGGCATCGTCTACGTGCTGCCGGAAACCCGCCCTGCGCGTGAATTTTTCGGCGCCTACGACGTCGAGGAGCGATCGGGTCGAAACTATGCAGGCCGAACGCAGTAGCCAGGGTAAGGTCCCGCGTCCGCTGAATCAGCGCGGCCTGCCGAACGTCTGCGTCCAGTACACGCCCATCTTGCTCCCGGGATCGACCGCAAAGGCAGCGCCCATTTCCGTAAACGCGGGATTCATCAGGTTGGCGCAATGCTCCGGACTCGTGATCCAGGCCGCCATCGCGTCCTCGGCGCTGGTCTGCCCGGCAGCGATGTTTTCGCCGGTAGCGCGGTATCTGTAGCCCGCGCGCTCGACGCGTTCGGCCGGATCTGATCCGTCGCGGCCGCTGTGGCTGAAGTAGTTGTAGTGCGCCATGTCCTCGGCATGCATTCGCGCGGACTCGGCAAGCGCGTTGTTCCATCGTACCGGCCGCGCCGCATTGGACCTTGTGTTGCCGCAGTAGCGCGGCGAGGCGCGAGCCTGGTTGACGAGCTCGAGCACGCGCTTGCCTGCCGCTTCCACGGACTCCCCCACCGACGGCGCAAACGGCGCCGCCATCACGATCCAGATCTGACGCGCGTCCAGGTAAATACCGATCTGCGTCACCGCGGCATCCTGCAACTTGTCGCAGTAGTCTTTATTTGCCAGCATCGCCGCCACCTGCGCGCCGACCCCGTCACCCTTGAACCAAAGGGCGCTGGAACGCGACGCTCGGTACCCCACCGCCTTCAGGCTATGCTGCAGTTCATCTCCGCGCGAAAGATGTCGGGCGGCGCGCTCGAGCGCGGCCTGCGGTTTCAACGCAGGCAATTGTTTCGCGACAACGCAAGCGCCCCCGCCGGCGCGCAGCCGGTTGATCTCGACGTAAAGGTCGCCCGCCGCCGCATCCACACAGACGCCAAGCAAAAGCAGACATGAAAGAATCGGACGCACTTTGCCTGAGTATGCGCCCCGCACCCGCCGGCATCGCTTCCCGGTTCCAGATGACGCAGAACGGGGCGTTGACAGAGTTCGCAGTCGAGGGCGGCGCGGGCTCTGCCTGCTACCGCCCGAGATCCCGGATCGCGTCCACGACCATGCCGGTACCGATTGCAATCATCAGAATGTCGGTTGCCACGCGTACGTAGCGATAGCCGCTCGGCGGCACGCCGATCTGCATCACCAGCGGCTGCGGTACTTCGTAAAAAATCACGTCGCGCGGCAATGGCCGCCCCAGCTGCCATTTCTTCGCCTGGCCCGGGGGCATGCAGCCGTTCTGTTTCTTCGCCAATCCCGGCGGGCAGCGGCCGCCGCGGAATTGCTCGGCATAGTATTCCCGCACGTACGCGCGATGCTGGTCCTCGAAATGGCTGCGTTTTCCGGCGGAGGGGCCGTCCTTGTCGCGGCGCGATTTCGCCTCGTCATCGCGCCGCTCGCCTCTTTGCGCGTCGCGCCGCTCCATGCGCTCGTCCTTTCCGCCCTTGCCGGCGCCGGCCCAGGAGGGCTTCTCGGCCATCACCGGGCCCGCCGCCAGGATTGCGCCGATTGCAAGCGCAAACGCATATTTCATCTTCAAGGTTATGGATTTCATTTTGACCTCCGGGTTGAGAATGCACAGATTCCGGGCAAGAAGATTATCAATTTAGCTTTTTCTGCATGGCCGGTCTGTGCGCCTGCGCACACTGGGAGCCATTGCATCCTGTGTACGTTGGCAGACAGAACAATAGTTTCCACGGGCGGACAATCGCCGTATCGGTAGATGGCCCTCGAAGCTTGGCGGCTCTAGCGGGTAGCGGGAATCGACAAGCCCCGCGTTGGTTTTGAAGGCAAACAAGTCCTAGGAGATACAAATGAAAAACGAAATTCGTCTGGCTTTACTGTGTTTGGCGACAGCGTCCGCCCCGGCATTTGCGCAGAACGCCACACCGGAATGCGCGGCCAACAACTACGACCGCACACTGAATGCATTTACCGTCATCAATCCCGCTGCAGGCGCGGTGAATCAGCAGTGCTATTTCACGGTGCATCCAAGCGCGCCCGTAGCTGATCAGTCGGGCCAATACGCAGCGCCCAACCTGGTCGCAGGTACCTACATCATTGACCTGGTCGGCGGCGGCGGCGGGGGCGGTGGCGGCGCCACGCAAGATCAGGGCGGCGGTGGCGGCGGCGCCGGTGCGGCGCCTTCGCGCAGCGTCAATTATCTGGCGCCCGGCGTATACAAGATGACCATCGGAACGGGTGGATACGGCGGTGCCGCCAACGGCGGACGCACCGGCGACGGAAATCCGACCAGCCTGACCAATGCCACGACCGGGCAGCTCATTGCCGGTTTCGCGGGTGCCGACGTCTGGACCCAGCGTAGCGAGGCGGCAGTCGATGGAAGTGGCGGCGTGGCTGCAGCCGGTGGCAGCAGCGGTGGCAGCGGCGGCGACAGCGGGTCCAGGTCGGAGCAAGCGGCCCAGTCCGGCGGCGCGTTGCCGATTGCCGGTTATTCCGGCATGCCGGGACAAGCCGGCGGCGAGACCGGCCGCAGTATTCGGAAAGATGGCGAACGCATCATTCAGGCCAATGCGGGCGGCGGCGGCGGGGCGAGCATCGGCAGCGGCGCCACCGGGGAGTCGGCAAGCGGCAGTACTTTTGCCCAGTCCGGAAGCCGCGGCGGCGACGGACTTATCCGGCTGACGCTGTCCGAGCCTGCGCCGCAAGCAGCCGCACCGGCGCCCATGCCCATGCACGTGCCCATGATGCAGCGATTTACCCTGTCAACCGACACGCTGTTCGGCTTCAACAAGTCCACGCTCCAGCCTGGTGGCGAAGCCAAGCTCGACGAGCTCGCCAACCAGCTCAGGCAGGTCAATATCGAAAGAATTACCGACACCGGCCATGCCGACCGCTTCGGATCGCAGGAATTCAACCAGAAACTCTCCGAGAGCCGTGCCGAAACGGTGAAAGCCTATTTGGTGAGCAAGGGCATCCAGTCCGACCGCATTGCAGCGGCGGGCAGGGGCGAGAGCCAGCCGGTTACCAACAGCGACGATTGCAAGGGCGCAGCGACCGCGAAAGTGATCGCTTGCCTGGCACCCGATCGCCGCGTCGATATCGAAGTGGTGGGTACCAGCAAGTCCGTGGCCATGAAATAGTCGGCGACAGACCCGGCAGTTGCCGTAACAGCCCCGCTTCGGCGGGGCTTTTTTTCGGCGCGGATCCCCGTTGGACCGGCGCCGGAATTTCGTGACGACGCCAACGGCCGAGAGCGTGTATGCGGCAGCGTACAGACCAGGTTCGGCGCACTGCATAGGGCTGGCCGCAGGCAGACTTGGACATTGAAGCTATGGTGGCGGCGCTGGCCCGCCGCTTGATGGATGGCGCGATGTCGCATTCAGCTAGCGATACAATGAAGCAGAAATAGGGTAAGCTCAGCGCAGGTCTCCACTCATTTTGCAATGAACGCCGCTTTCATTTCCAGGAAGCTCGCCCGGGCGTCGCGGTTGCTCGTGCTTGCCGCCGCCTTTCCCCTGGCCGCAGTGGCGCAGAACAGTCCATTGGGCGATCTGCTGGTGGCGCCCGGGAGCGCCGGTCTGGGCGCGATCATCCGTAGCGAGCGCTCCCCGTACGAGGGTGGGGGCGTTAGCCAGGATCTGGTGCCGCTCTATCTGTACGAAGGGAAGCGCTTTTTTCTGCACCCGACCCGCGCCGGCCTGAAGCTCTCCGACGACGGCCGCCAACGTGTGGACCTGTTCCTCGATTTTCGCTTCGAGGGTTTTCCCGATGGCTCCATCCCGGCAAGCCTGGCGGGCATGCAGGCGCGCGAGTCGACCACCGACCTGGGCGTGTCGTACGCCTACCGGGCAGCCTGGGGCAAGCTCAAAGCCGAGTTCGTGCACGACGCGCTGAACGTGACCGAGGGCGAGGAACTGCGCTTGGGCTACAGCTACGACTGGAACAGCGGCCGCTGGCACCTGCGGCCGGCCCTTACCCTGATGCAACGCAGCGCCAGGCTCAACAACTACTACTACGGCGTGCGCGCCGGCGAGGCGACGGCGGGTCGGCCGCAATACATGCCGGGCGCCGGCACCGACGCCTGGCTCGGTCTCTACGGATACTACGATCTCAGCCGGGGCTGGCGGCTGCTCGGCGGCTTGGGCACAACTGTGCACGATAGCCGCGTGCGCAACAGCCCGATCGTGCGCGACGCCAGCCGGCCGAGCCTGTTCCTCGGCGCGGCCTACGATTTCGGCAGCTATCACAGCGCGTTCGAGGAGAAAGAACCACTGATCGTGAAACTGCTGTACGGCAAATCCACCGACTGCAATCTCATCAATACGATGACGCTGCGCTGCGCATCCGTCAACACCGTGGACAATACGCGCATAGCGGGAATCGAACTGGGCAGACCGTTCATCACGCGCGCGCACGGCTGGCCGCTCGATTTCGTCGGCTATGTCAGCCTGATGCAGCACGACGAGAATGGCCTGCAGGCCAATTCCTGGCAGGCCAACGCCTACATGAAGGTTTACTACTACGGTTTTCCCTGGAGCGAGAGGGTCAGGACGCGCATCGGCTTCGGGGTGGGGGCTTCGTTCGCGCAGCGCGTGCCCTTGGTCGAGGCGCGCGACCTGGGCCGGCGCGAGCAGAGCACCTCGCGATTACTCAACTACCTCGACCCCAGCATCGACGTCAGCGTCGGGGACCTCATCGGTGCCCGCTCGCTGAAGGACACCTACCTGGGATTCGGCGTGTCGCACCGCTCCGGCGTATTCGGCGCGTCGCGGCTGTTCGGGAACGTCAACGGCGGCTCGAACTACATTTACACCTACGTCGAGTGGAAAATGCAGTAGTCCCGCAGGCGGCATTCCAGCCGGGCTGCGCGAAACGATGGGTGAGTGAATCAGGCGGCGCTGGCGGGCACTTCCGCAAACAAACGTCCGGTCACCTCCACGCCGATTCCACGATAGCCGATGAAGCGGGCGGAGCGGTCGAATATCGGTTCGCCGCTGGCCCGAAAATACTGGTGGGAGCCGTCGGGATTGGTACGGCTGAAGGGGAAATCGAGGAACGGGCGCCTCGCCCTGATGTTCGCTTCGAGTTCGGCGCGCTCCGCCTCGTTCCAGCCCGAGCCCTGCAGCACCCGCGTCTCGTCCAGCGATGCGCCCATTTGTATGCCTAGCATATCGAGAATCGGGCCGGACACCTTGGTGACGCGCTGGTTTTGGTCCGATTCCCAGTACCAGTCGGACGCGAGCTCGGTCAGGGCGCGAAAGCGTGCTTCGCTCTCGCGCAATGCGGCCGTGCGTTCCTGTACCGTCTGTTCCAGCACTTTGTTGTAGTTGTCGAGCCTGCGGTGCAACAGGCGCACTTCCAGCATGTTGTGGATGCGCGTCTTGACCTCGGTCAGATCGAAGGGCTTGCTCACGAAATCCTTGGCGCCCGCTTGCAGCGCCTGCAGCTTGTGCGCCGGCTGGGCGGTGATCACGAGAACCGGAATGTAGCCCTCGGTTTCGATCGCCTTGAGGTTTTCCATGACCTGGAATCCATCCAGGCCGGGCATCTGCAGATCGAGCAGAATCAGGTCGTAGCGGTTTTGGCGATGCAGCGCCGCGACGGCATGCGGATCCATGGTCGAGCTGACGCGGGTATAGCCGGCGTCGCGCAGGATCTCCTCGAGCAACAGGACATTGGCCTGCTGATCGTCGACAATCAGCACGTTCGCGTTCAGTATTTCGGTTGCGGTGATCATTGAATCAGTTCCTTTTTAGCCTCGCTTCCCGCCCGTGCCGACGAGAATTCCAGTGCCACGCTCAAGGCATCCATGAACTCGCTGACCACGATGGGTTTGGTGAGATAGCTGAAAAATCCTGCTTCCAGGCCTTTTCTAATATCGTTGGGCATTGCGTTTGCACTGATCGCCACGATCGGAATATGCGCCGTAACCGGATCTGCGCGCAGGATTCGCATGGCTTCGACGCCGCTGATGCCGGGCAGATTGATGTCCATCAGGATCACCGCCGGTACGAATTCGCGCGCCAACGCAATGCCAAGATTGCCGTCGGCTGCGCTAAGCAGGCGAAGGTCCGGGCGGCGCGTGATCAGTTCCTCCACCAGTTGCAGATTGGCCGGATTGTCTTCGACATAAAGCAGCGTGCGCAGAGGCGCGCCGGTCTTGGCCGAAGCCACGTGGAGCGTGGCGGAGTCCGCCTCTCCGCTGGCGAATCGCGGCGCATCGCACAGCGTCAATTCGACCCAGAACACGGTTCCCGCGCCTACCGTGCTGTCGGCGCCGATGATGCCGCCCATCAACTCGACCAGCTGCTTGGCCACCACCAGGCCGATGCCCGTGCCTTCCTCGATGCCGGCTTCTTTCCCGAGCCGGTTGAACGGCTGGAACAGCTGCGCCAGCTTTTCCGGGGGAAGCCCCTCGCCGGTGTCCCTGACGCTGATGCGTAGCGAGTTCGGCGCGACCGCCATGCAGTCCACGATGACCGTGCCGCCAGGTCTGTTGTACTTGACCGCGTTGAACAGCAGATTGATCAGAACCTGCTTTAGCCGGGTTTTGTCGGCGAGGACAAAATAAGAGGTATCGAAGCGCGGAAACTGCATGCCGATGCCGCGCAACTGCGCCTGCGGCTCTATCATCGCCTGGCATTCGAGCATGAGATGGTCCAATGAGACCGGTTCCCGCGACAGCGTCAACCTGCCGGACTCGATCTTCGCGAGATCGAGGATTTCATTGATCAACTCCAGCAGGTACCATCCGGCCTTGATGATTTGGTCCAGGCTGCGCTTCTGCGATGGCGTCGGCTGCGGAGAACCGGACTCCATGACCTGCGCAAAACCGAGGATCGCATTGAGCGGGGTGCGCAGCTCGTGGCTCATGCTGGAGAGGAAATCCGATTTGGCGAGATTGGCTTTTTCCGCCACCGATTTGGCGCTCTCCAGCTCGACGTTCCTTTCCTGCAGCATCTGATACAGGTGTTCGCGCTCGGTGATGTCGCGCGCGGCGGCGAACACGCCCTGCAGCCTCCTGTCCCGATCGTAGAAAGTGCTCGCGTTGAAGGACACCGCGGTTTCCGCGCCGTCCCTGGCGCGCACGGTGAGCGCGTAGTCGGTGACCTTCTTGTCGGCGAGCGCCAGCTTGATGCTCGCTTCGGCCCGCTCCGGATCGGTGAAGTAGCTCTTGAACGGCGCGCCGATCAATTCGTCGCGGGTGCAGCCGGTGAGCACCTCCATCTGTTTGTTGACGTCGGTGACAATGCCTGACGGATCAGTGGTCATGATCGCGTCGATGTTGGATTCGATGAGCGAGCGCGTGTAGAACTGCTGGTCGCGCAGACGCTGATCGAGCCGCATCTGCTCGGCTTCGACCTGCTTGCGCGCGGTGTTGTCGGTGCCGATCAGCAGGTAGCCGATGATGTTGCTGTCGGCGTCGCGCAGCGCCGTGACCGACACGATGGCCGGGAAGCGGCTGCCGTCCTTGCGGATGTAGGTCAGCTCGTAGATGTCCTCGATGCCGCGCGAGGCCTTGAACACCAGGGCCTCGAAGCCCGGCGTGATCGGCGTGCCCAGTTCGGCGCTTAATGCCTGCGCGCGCGCGATCACTTCCTGCGGATCGGAAATGTCGGCCGGCGTGATCTTGTTCATCACGTCAACGGCCGCATAGCCGAGCATGCGCTCGGCGCCGACGTTGAAGATCTGGATGACGCCTTTCGCGTCGGTGGCGATGCTGGAGAAATTGGCGCTGTTGAAAATCGCGCTCTGCAGCGCCCCCGCCTTGAGCAGCGCCTCTTCCGCGCGCTTGCGCGCAGTGATATCGCGCAGCACGCCGGTGAAGTAACGCCTGCCGCCCAGCCACATTTCGCTTACCGCAATTTCCAGCGGGAAAAGGCTGCCGTCCTTGCGCTGGCCCACGACCTCGCGGCCAAGGCCGGCGGCGCGCGCTTCGGCGCTTGCGCTGTAATACTCGAGGGATCCATTGCGCTGGTCCCGGTCGAGCTCGGGTATCAGCAGGCTGAATTTTTGTCCGACGAGTTCTGCGGCGGTATAGCCGAACATTTGCTCCGCGGCCTGGTTTGCTCTCTCGACGATGCCGCCGCTGGCATGCAGGGTGATGACGCCGTCCACCACGGTATTCAGGATTGTCTGTATCAGCGCGGCGCTGTCGCGCAAGGCCTGCTGGGTTGCATATTCCTCGGTGACATCGCGGAACACCAGCACGGCGCCGGCCACCCGGCCGTCGCGGTCGCGAATCGGGGCGCAACTGTCGGCGATGGCGCACTCGCTGCCATCGCGTGCAATCAGTATGGTGTGGTTGGCCAGACCCTGTATCGTGCCATGCTCCAGGGTTTCCATAACCGGGATAGTGGCGGCTTGGCGGGTTTCCTGGTTGATGATGTGAAAAATCTCTTCCACCGGATGACCGGCGGCTTGCGCCTGGGTCCAGCCGGTGAGCCGTTCGGCCAGGGGATTCAGCAGCGTCACGCGCCCTTCGGCATCGGTGGCGATCACCGCGTCGCCGATGGAGTAGAGCGTAACCGCGAGCTTTTCCTCGCTGACCTGCAAGGTGGCGTTCGCCTGGCGCAGTTGCTGATTCATCTGCTCCTGCTTCCCGAGCAAACGCTCGGTCTCGAGATGAACCAGATTCTTGAGCCGCTGCTGTGCTTGCCGATAGGACAAGTAGGCGAACGAAAGTGCAAACAGCAGCGCCAGCAGGCTGATCGCAATGATGCCGGCAAACATGCGGCGCATGTTCGATTGGAACTCTGCTTCGTGCTGCGCCAGCGCGCCTTGCTCGGTCTGCACCAGGCCACTCATCTCGGTACGAATCGATTCCATCGAGCGCTTGTCAATGCCGCTGGATGCAGCCTCCTTGCTTGCAAGCTGTGGAACGGCGGCCACGCCATGGTCGCGGCGGAACTCGATGATTTGCGACATATGCGCCAATTTGGCATCCACCAATGGCGCCAGTGCGTCCAGGTGCTGCCGCGATGCGCTGATCGAGGTAAGTGGGCGCAATGCTCCCAGGTCGCCGCGGACGCTATCACGCACGGCCGCATGCGGTCCCAGGAAGGCCTCGTCACCGGTCAGCAAATAGCCGCGCTGAGCGGACTCGGCGGCGGTCAGGCCGGACAATATGGTCTCCGCGCGAATGATCAAATCGTAGGATTGCTGTCGCGCCTCGGCTGCTCTCTCGAGATGTCCGAAAGCCCAGAGCGATGCCCACACCAACAGCGCAACCAGCAGGGTTGCGCCGGCAAGCGAAGCAACGATTTTATTGGTGACTTTCAAGGCAAACCTGCCCATCGACGGATGCAATACCGCTTGACCTCGAGCATCCGCGACAACGTTAGCCGCGCCGGCACGATGGCCGCAAAGCGGCTGTGCTGCCCGGCGTTATAGACTGTGTTCATTTGCGGCTTCCAGCCGGGTGCATTGTGCGGATGACCGCTTCCCGCGGCGCGGCTTGAGCCGGGGCAATGGTTTTCTGTCGCTGCAGCGCATCCGGCAGCAGGCGGGCAAATTCCTTCTTTACCACTGCGTAACACTCGCACACCTGGGATTCCAGTCCCGGGCGATCGATTACGGTAATGTGCCCGCGGCGGTAGCGGATGACGCCGGCCTGCTGCAATTTTCCGGCAGCTTCGGTGACGCCTTCGCGGCGCACGCCGAGCATGCTCGCGACCAGCTCCTGCGTCATGATCAGCTCGTTCGTCGGCATGCGATCCAGCGTCAGCAACAGCCAGCGGCACAGTTGCTGCACCAGGGAATGGTGCCGATTGCACGCCGCCGTCTGCGACATCTGCGTGATCAGCGCCTGGGTGTAGCGCAGCAGCAGTTGTTGCATCGCTCCGGCACGCTTGAATTCCTGCGCCATCACTTGCGCCTTCAGCCGGTAGCCCTGGCCCCCGGTCTGAACGACAGCGCGGCTGGGCGTCGTATTGCCGCCCATGAACAGCGAAATGCCGAGCACGCCTTCGTTGCCCACGCCCGCGATTTCCGAGGACGCGCCATTCTCCATGACGTAGTGCAGCGACAGGATCGCCGTCGTCGGGAAATAGACATGCTGCAGCAGGCCGCCGGACTCGTACAGCACATCGCCGAGGCGCATTTCGACCAGTTCCAGGTGCGGGGCCAGACGTTCGAATTCCGCCGTGGGCAGGGCGGCGAGCAGGTGATTCTGATTGGGACTTTGAGGGGCGGGCATCGGCGAATTACCGCATCGCATCCAGGATTGAAACTGCCAGCGGGTCAGCCGGGGTGAAAGGCAAGAGCGCTGCCCCATATTGGCAAGGTTAGCACGAACGCTTGTCCGCGTATGTGCGTCAGGCAACATAAGCCGGATTTCGCCGAACAAGGCCCGGCACCCGGTGTTGGCGCCGGCGTATGGGTAAATGTATGCCAGCGCACAGACCCGGAGTCCGGCGGCCGGGAAAATCATGGCTTGGTATGCGTGAAACCAGCCCCTGTGCCGGACACAACGTACCTAATCAGGCAACGTCGGGAGATGGACATGAACCGGGATCGAGTCGCGGGTAGCTGGAAGCAGTTCAGTGGCAATGTGCAGGAACAATGGAGCCGGCTAATCGGCGACGAATCGGGGGTTGACGCGGCGAAATACGCCCAGCTTGCCGGCAGTATCCAGGTGCGCCACGGGATGTCGAACGAGGAAAGCGAGCGCCAGCTCAGGGATTTTCAGAGCCGCAATCGCAACTGGATCCCTTCCTGACGCTGGTTTCAAGCGCAGAGCCAACGGGGTGTTGGAAAAGGGGGCGCGCCCCCTTTTATATCCCCCAAATCAGAGGCTGCCGAAAAACGCTTCCCTCTGAGAGAACGCATCAGAACACGCATTCCGCGGCAGCGGAAAGCGTTTTTCAACAGCCCACTAACTCAAAGGAATACTATGAACATATCCAAGAAAATGCTGCTTGGTTTAATCGCGCTGCTGGTGTCTTTCCCGCTCGCGCTTTCTTCGACCATCGCGCGGGCACAGCAGTCGATGCAGCAGTCCGTGTACGCGCCCGCGGCAGCCAGGATCGATGGCTTCGATGTCGAGCCGGCCCTCCGATTGACTGCTGGCAATGATCTGCTGTTTACCCTCTATGGCACTCCCGGCGGGGCCGCGACTGTGCGCATCGACGGCGTCGTGGACACATTCCGGCTGGAGGAAGTGGAGCCCGGCGTGTATGAGGGCACTTACACTATAAGAAGCAGGGACCGGATCACGGCCGGGGCCATGGTCACCGCGAATCTGCGCGCGGGCAATCAAATTGCCACCCAGATTCTGGATGAATCTCTGCTCGCCGGCGCAGCTTCGCGTTCCGAGGTCAAACGCGCGGCCGATGCCGCCGCTTTGGCCGCGGCGGTCAGGATCGATCGTTTCCAGGCTGACCCGGCCGCGCGCCTGGACACGGGCGAGGAGCTGTTCTTTTCACTGTCCGGTACCCCGGGTGCAAAGGCCAGCGTCAGGATCAATGGGGTGAAGGGGAAGGTGTCGCTGACGGAAGTCACGGCCGGCGTTTATGAGGGCACTTACACCGTCAAGAATCGCGATCGCATTTCAGCCAAGTCGGCAGCCACGGCCACCTTGCGCCTGGGTAACCGGGAGGCGAGCGCCATCCTCGGCCAGTCGCTGCTGGCGGCGCCCGGTCAACGGCCGTCGGCGCGCACGGCAGCCAGACATTGCGCCAATTGCGGCGTGGTCGAATCGATCGACTTGGTCGAAGTCAAGGGCGAAGGCAGCTATCTCGGCAAAATCGCCGGCGGCGTGGTCGGTGCGATGATCGGCAGCCAGATCGGCTCGGGCCGGGGCACAACAGCGGCCGAGATTGCGGGCGCCGTAGGCGGCGCCGTTGCCGGCAACGAGATCGAAAAGCGGGTCAAGAAAACCACGCACTACGACGTGACCATCCGCCTCCAGGGCGGCGGCACCCAGACGATTTCCTACGCCGCCGCGCCGGCGTTCAAAGTGGGCGACAAGGTCAGGGTGGAAAACGGCACTCTGGTCCCGAATTCTTGAATCCCGGCGCAATGAGTGGAAGCACGAACGCCCACTCTAAATAGTTTGTTATTTATGTGCGCTAGCGCACGGAACACGGCGCTGCGAAAGCAGATGATGCTACCCATGACCTGTATGTCGTGATCTCACGATGTACAGCGGTTATGGTCCCGGGTTTTATTGCGGTACTTAATGGAGCGACTGATTATGAAACTGTATAAAAGTATTTCCGCGGTTTTTCTTGGCATCGTGCTGGCGACGTCGTTGTTGGGTTGCGCCCCTACCCCGACCAAGGAAGGCACGGGCGAGTACGTCGATGACACCATCATTACCACCAAGGTGAAGGCGGCGATATTCAACGAACCCTCGCTGAAATCCTCCGAGATCAATGTCGAGACCTTCAAGGGCGCGGTCCAGCTCAGCGGCTTCGTCAAATACCAGGCCGACATCAACAAGGCGGTCCAAATCGCGAACAGCGTAAAAGGCGTGAAGTCAGTCAAGAACGACATGCGGCTGAAGTAACGACAGCCTGGGGCCGGCGGGTTAGCTGCCGCCCCAGTGCGCTGGCGATGGAATCGATCGAGCGGTGAAACGGAACGGGGCGCAAGCCCCGTTTTCCCCGCCTGTGCGCGCGGGTGGCAGGGAGATGGGCTCTGCCAAGTGTCGTGGTGGCAATGCGCAAGGGACCGGATCAGCGCGGCCCGTTCACTGATCGGAGGAAATCATGCAGCTCTTGTTGATCCTGGGTATCGTTTTCGCGATTGTGTCCGTCACTTTTGCCTTGCAGAACGACATTCCGGTGACGGTGGTGATTGGATTCTGGCACTACGACAGCTCGCTGGCGGTGGTGCTGTTGGTGGCAGTCTGCCTGGGGGCGCTGATCGCCGCTTTGGTATCGACCCCAAGCGTGATCAAGGGACAGTGGGACGGTGCGCGGCTGCGGCGCCAGGTCGCAAGCATGGAGGACGACAAGGCGACGCTTGAACGCCGCGTACGCGAACTCGAATCGGAGGCGGCACGGAGATCTCCGGCGCCGGCGCCGGCAGCGCAGAGCGCCGAACCCTATGTCGGCTTGAAGTCGCTGATGATGGCGCACGAAGACGAAAATCCAAAGTGACGATTGATGGGCTTCAGAGTTTCAGGTCCGGCTTCAGTTTCAATCGGTTCTCGTTTTCCATCCGGACTATCCTGCCGGGTGCGGCCCTCTGCGCCGGCGCCGGTGAAATTCGCCGTGCCGCGTCGGCGATCGCTTCACCTGCCTGTATGCCGTGCGCAGCGGCTGCTTGAGGACCCCTGCCCTGCTCGAGGATGGCCGCGACCGGGTGACCGGGCTCCCGATGGCGGGCGAGCTGCTCGGCATCGAGGCCATCGGGCCTGAGCGCCACACCGGCAACGCCACCATCGACCAAAATCCTGGCGATTTCCGTCAACGCTCGATTTGTAAGAGACAAAATTTATGCCCGACGCGGCACCCACAGGGTCGATTTCAGCGCTGATCGCTTCGCTGCGTGTACTGGGTGAGCGTTTCCTCACCCTGGCAACGCTCGAAGGCAGGCAGGCCGGTCTGAGCCTGGCGTGGATGCTGGGACTGGCGCTGGCTGCCGCCGTGCTTGCACTCACCGGCTGGCTCGCGCTGCTGGCTTGCGTCGTGCTGGCATTGGTTCAGAACGACATCGTTGGCTGGGGATGGGCGCTCGCTATCGCGGCGCTGCTCAGTTTTGCGGGAGCCGGCGGCCTCCTGCTCCTGGTGATCCGCCGCAGCAGGGATCTGCTGTTTCCGGCAACGCGGCGGCAACTGAGCCGAATTCGCGGCGAGGGGGAATCAACATGAATACGCATTCCGACCCGGTTGTCCTGGCCGAGCAGCGGGTGGCCGAAGCACGGACGGCCGTGCTCGCCGAATACCAGGCGGCGCGAGCGAACCTGCACCGCCGCGCGGGTTCACCTGTTTTCATCGGCAGCGTACTGCTGGGTGCCATCGCCCTGGGCTATTTCGCCACGGGCCGCGGCAGAGCAAAGCGTCCCTTGCGCAGCGCAAGCCCGGGCGCATGGTCGCGTGCGCTCAATACGGTGCGAGTGCTGCTGCCGCTGTTGTTGGCTCTCGGCGCGGCGACCAGACCGGTGCGCAGGCCCGCTACCGGCATCGGCGCAACAAAGAGGTGAAAACGCAAGATGTCATCAGCGCGGTTGCCATGCCGCTCAGGCCGATCTGGAACCTGATCAGGAAATCCGTAGCGGCGTGGGTGGACGATTACGCCCCCAGCATGGGCGCGGCGCTCGCCTACTACACCTTGTTCTCGCTCGCCCCGCTGCTGATCATCGCCATCGCGGTGGCCGGCCTTGTTTTCGGGCAGGAAGCGGCCCGCGGAGAAATCGTCGAGCAGATACAAGGCCTGATCGGACTGGAGGGCGCAATCGCGGTACAGGGCCTGCTCAAGAGCGCCAATGCGCCTGCTCGGGACATTGTTGCGACCCTGGTCAGCACTGTCATGCTGGTAATCGGGGCGACGACGGTGTTCGCGGAATTGCAAAGCGACCTTGACCGCATCTGGCGCGTTCCCGCCCCCGCGAAAGTGAACGGCATATGGAGCCTGCTGCGCTCGCGCCTGCTTTCCTTCGGTCTGGTCCTGGGACTGGGGTTTCTTCTGCTGGTCTCGCTGGCGGTCAGTGCCGCGATCGCCGCGTTCGGCAAATGGAGCTATGGGTTCTTCGAAGGTCGCGAAGCCTATCTTCATGCGCTCAATTTCGGCATCTCTTTCGCCATTACGACTTTTCTATTCGCGATGATCTACAAATTCATGCCACGGGCCAGTATCGCCTGGCGCGACGTGTGGGTCGGCGCGGCAGTCACCTCGCTCTTGTTCGAAATAGGCAAGTTCCTTATCGGTCTTTATCTGGGTACGACCAGCGTGGCATCCGGCTTCGGCGCCGCAGGTTCGCTGGTGGTTCTGTTGCTGTGGGTCTATTTCTCTGCGCAGGTCTTCCTGCTCGGCGCCGAGTTTACCTGGGTTTACGCGCACGAGTACGGTTCGAAACGGGCTCAGTCAGTCGAGAAACCGGCGACCGTGGTGCCAAGCCGTTCGGGGGAATCGGTGGCCGTGGTGGATGCGTAGAGCGGCGCCGCGCGAGTGCAAACGGGAGCAGGAGTACGTGCCGATTGTCGCGCCGGCGGTGTGACCGATCCGGTAGCGAACTTCCGCTTGCAGTCGTAACGGGGAAGCCGGGCCTGCAACAGGCACTGCATCATCGGCGTGGCGGGCGTACCATCCGAACTACGTCGGCCGTGTTCCCTTGGCGGGGTGGATCGCCGTAACGGGTAGCGTCAGGCGAACGCAAGGCGGGCGGCGTCTTCACGAACCCGTATGGCGCCGGCGACAGGCACCGTGCAAGCCGGGGCTGCCAATGGTGTTTTCGGATGGAGCAAACGGTCATACTCACGTTTGACGACCGCATAGCACTCGCACACCTGTGCTTCCAGTCGCGGGCGATCGAGTACGGCAATGTGGCCGCGGCTGTAATGGATCAGCCCCGCCTTTTGCAGCCTTCCAGCGGCCTCCGTCACGCTTTCGCGGCGCACGCCCAGCATCTCGGCGATCACGTCCTGCGTCATCGTCAGCTCGTTCGAGGGCAAGCGGTCCAGGCTCGACAGGATCCAGCGGCACAGTTGCTGTTCCAGTGAATGGTGCCGGTTGCACACCGCGATCTGCCCGGTTTGCGCGATCAGCGCCTGGATGTAGCGCAGCAGCAATTGCGGCAGCGCGCCGTCGTGGTCGAACTCGTTTCGCAGCAGATGCGCTCCCAGCCGATAAGCGTGGCCGGCGCTCAGCACCACCGCCTGGCTCGGAGTGCTCTCGCCACTCAGGAACGATGCGACGCCGATCGCGCCTTCGCTGCCGGTGAGCGCGAAATGCGCCGACGCCCCGTCCTCCATCACGTAGAACCGGGAAACGATGCCCGCGGTGGGGAAATACAGGTACTTTTCCCGGTCGCCGGCGCTGTGAACGGTCCAACCCAGCGGCAACGAAACGGGCTGCAGACTGGGCAGCAGACGCTCATAGTCCTGCAGTGGCAGCGCTGCCAGAAGCTGGTTTTGCCTGGGCGTATGCGGGGCGAACGGGGCACGCTTTCTGTCCCTGGATGCGAAGCGCTTCTCCGCATACGGCTGAAACGAATCTCGCGCTGACATTGGCGCCTCCCTGAAACAAGCAACCCCCTATCGGATTGATCTGCGATTTCAATGTACCCAGCTCATTCATCGCGGCTGTTGATTTTTGTCAATCATTGTGTTCGCGGAAATGTATCCAATATCTGCGAGGATCGATGCAGGCGGCGCGCGGCAGACTGCCAAGCGTGAGCTCTTTGCATAGATGGTTTGATCGCGCTCGCCGAATTCGTCATAAAACCCGCGCCGGCAACCCGTCAGCGATCCAGGCACGCAAATAAAAAAGGCGGGGTTATGTACGCCAGCGCACATCGGCGCGTTGCGCGCAGATTTAGCATTGAAAATGTAGAAGGGCGTTCGGGGCGGGTGGCGGCAAAACTAATTGAGGAGAACCGAATGGGCATAGGTACGATACTTCTGGTCATCCTGGTGCTGGCGCTGCTGGGCGTGATTCCAACCTGGCCTCACAGCAGGGAGTGGGGTTATGGTCCCAGCGGCGGACTTGGTCTGATACTGTTGATTGTGTTGATTTTATTCGTGCTGGGCAAGATATAGCCGTTATCTTTAATCGCGCTGAGTGCAGCGCTTACAACAGGAGCGATCGAACATGAACAAGGACCAAGTGAAGGGCGCGGCGAAGGACGTTGTCGGCAAAATCCAGGAAGAAGCGGGAAAAGTGGTTGGAAGCAAGGAACAACAGATCAAAGGCCTTTCGAAGCAGATTGCCGGGAAGGCGCAAAAGGGCGTCGGCGACGTCAAGCAGGCTGTCGAGGATCTGAAGAAGCGCTAGTGTCCCGAATCGCTAATTCGCTGAAGAAAAGACGCCGAGAATCGACGCCATACGGCGTTGCAAATGCTCGCAAGGTGTCCAACCTTGCTGCGCTTTGCGCCTTGTCTGGCGCCGATTTCGCCGCTTTTCTGTTTCAGCCGGTATTGCCTTGCCAGATATTTGTTCAACGAACTAACGATTCGGGACACTAGTCTGGTTTTCCATCCTGACCTGCCTCAAACGGAGCCTGCCCATGCGCTACCTCTGGATATTCGTCCTCCTTTCAGGCTGCGTAACGGTGGAAGAACGCGCAGCCGAAACGCTGGCCGCGTTCGGTCCATATTGCGAGAAGCTGGGATATACGAAGGATACGGACCCGTGGCGACAGTGCGTTCAAATGGAGGACGCCGCGGCTGGGGCGCGGGCTTACGAGATGATGCGGCGGCGCCGCTAGACGACACAAGCAGCGACTCGCCGCTTCCATTCATTCGCCGCCCGCCGCAGCAGCGTCCGGATTCGCCTCCAATTCGGAGGCGCCCGGCTCGTTCATCGCGTCTGTTGATTTGCATCAAACCTTTTTTCGCGGGCAGGTATCCAATACTTGCATGTATCGATACCGGCAGGGCGCAGCAGATTCCTGTCGCCGGGGGTATCGATGCAAGGATTTGCAATGGGTGCGGTGGCCGTCATCGGGGAACACATCCGGTGTGATGACGAAAATCCCAAGCCCTTTGCGTGGACCAGAGGTGCCGAAGATATCATTGACAGGCTGCTCATTGTGGAACCGTTATCGAAACACTGCGCTGGATCATAGTCGGTCGTCATTGCAGAAGATGTTCAGGAAACGGAGGTCTCGCCATGTCGGACAATGAGAAGCGGACAAAGCCTAAGTACGAAGCTCCGATCGTCGTCCCCTTGGGGGGGATAGCCCGAGGGACCGGTTATTGCCGAGCCGGGTCAGCCCCAACTGACGGTGATTGCACGGCCGGGGTATTCGCAGCATCTTATTGCACGAGCGGGACAAACCCAACAACTGCTTGCACGCTAGGCTCTTTTCCAGGAGCGTGATCCACTGGAAGTTCGGGGTGACGCAACCTGTCCGGGAATGGGATCTTCGGTAGACCATACTACCCGGCAGTCGTCTCGTGGCGTTTCTCAACGTCCTTGACGTGGGTGATCGCAAAGACAGAGGTACCCGATATGAACCGAACCGATAGACCGATTGTCAATCCCATCGTTGTGCTGCGGGAGGAGTTCGACGACTGGGCTATTCTTTTCAACCCGGATACGGCGGTTGCCGTTGGAATCAATCCTGTCGGTGTGGCGGTTTGGAAAGGGATGGATGGAAAGAGAAACCTCGAGGAGATCGTCCTGGAGATCAAAGCCGGTTTCGAAGATGCTCCAGAGACTGCGTTCGAAGATATTACCGCCTTTGTCGAGAAGCTGGCTGAAGACGGTTATGTGGGTTATGAACTGAAGACAACAACCAACGACTGAGCAACTGAAACATAAGCCGCAACCGGTGATATCCATGTTGATGCGTACCCCCCGCAGCCTGGACATTGAAATCACCGCACGCTGCAACCTGCGCTGCCGCTACTGCTACTTCTTCAACAACCCGGCGGTGGATTACCGGGAGTTGCCGACGGACGAGTGGCTTGAGTTCTTCGCTGAACTGGGATCCCTCGGTGTAATGAATGTCACCCTGGCAGGGGGAGAGCCGTTTCTCCGGAAGGACCTGCCCGTACTTCTCGAAGGACTCGTCCGCAACCGCATGCGTTTCTCCGTCCTGTCCAACGGTACCCTGATCGACGACGAACTCGCCGCTTTCATCACCGGCACGCGTCGCTGCGAGTATGTCCAGGTGTCGGTGGATGGTTCATGCGCGAAGACGCACGATTCGTGTCGCGGCAAAGGCTCTTTCGAGCACGCGATCCGCGGCATCCGCACCCTGCAGCGCCATAGCGTAAATGTGGCGGTGCGGGTCACGATTCATCGGAATAACGTGAATGATCTGGAAAATATCGCCCACTTGCTTTTGGAGGAACTGGAGCTTCCGTCCTTCAGCACCAACTCTGCCGGGTACCTAGGCACATGCCGCCTGAATGCGGCTGATGTGCTGTTGAACGTACAGGAGCGCGAGTTTGCGATGGCAGCATTGGCGCACCTCACGCAGAAATACAATGGCCGCATTTCGGCAACCGCCGGCCCATTGGCTGAGGGGCGTGCATGGCGCCGGATGGAGGATGCACGGGCACAGGGCGCGCAGGCCTTTCCCAATGGGGGACGTCTTAGCGCCTGCGGTTGCCCAAGCAACAAAATCTCGGTGCGCGCCGATGGCGCCATCGTTCCGTGCTCCATGTTGGCCCACGGCGAACTGGGGCGAATCAACCAGGATTCCTTGGCAGAAATATGGCAACGCAGCCCGGCTCTGAACCAACTCCGCAACCGACATACGATCCCGCTGACCGAGTTTCAGTTCTGCGCTGCTTGTTCATATATTCCCTATTGCACAGGCAACTGTCCAGGGCTGGCCTATGCCATCACTGGCCAGGTGGACCATCCCAGTCCGGATGCTTGTTTGCGACGCTTCCTTGAGCAGGGAGGCACGATCGCATGAGTCTGCAGGACCGCTTGGAAGGCGAGGAGAAAGGGCAGCGTGCCATTCCTGCGATCAACAGGTTGTATTTTTACCTGACCGAAGGGTGCAACCTGGCCTGCCGCCATTGTTGGCTGGCGCCCAAGTTCGATGCCACTGGCAGCCGTTATCCCACCTTGCCGGTTGATCTGTTCGAGACCGCCATCCGCGAAGCCAGGCCGCTGGGCCTAAGCGGCATCAAGCTCACCGGCGGCGAGCCCTTGTTGCACCCCCAGTTCACCCGTTTGCTGGAGATTGTCCGGCGGGAAGAATTGAGGCTGACAATCGAGACCAATGGCCTGCTGTGCACGCCGCAGATCGCCGCCGAGATCGCCAAATCTCCCGACCGATTCGTATCCGTGAGTATCGACGGCGCTGATGCCCAGACCCACGAATGGGTGCGCGGTTTGCCCGGGTCTTTTGAGGCTGCGCGACAGGCAGTGAGCAACCTGGTTGCCGCCGGCGTCCGGCCTCAGGTGATTTTCACGGTGATGCGCCGCAATGCCGGCCAAGTGGACGCCATGGTGCGCCTGGCCGAGGAACTGGGTGCGGCTTCGGTCAAGTACAACGTGGTGCAGCCCACCGCACGCGGCGAAAAGTTGCATGAAGTCCAGAAGACCCTGAGCGTCGCCGAAGTGATCGAGTTGGGGCGGCAGGTGGAACGGGAACTGGCGCCCAGGACCAAGCTGCGACTCTTTTTCGATTACCCGCAGGCCTTTCGAGCCCTGAGCCGCATCGCCAGCGGGGATGGCTGTGGCGTCTGCGGAATCCGCGGCATCCTCGGCGTGATCGCCAGCGGACACTATGCCCTGTGCGGCATCGGCGAACAGGTGCCGGATCTGATCTTTGGCGAGGTGGGGAAGGATCGCCTGGAGGAGGTGTGGCGAGGGAACCCCATCTTGAAAACGCTGCGGGAGGGACTGCCCGAGCGGCTGGAAGGCGTGTGCAGCCGCTGTCTGATGAAGGAGCGTTGCAGGGGAGCTTGTGTTGCGCAGAACTACTACAGAGAGGGCAGCTTCTGGGCACCAAACTGGTTCTGTGAACAGGCAGAACAAGCGGGTCTCTTTCCGGCTTCACGTCTTGGAACAGGATCAGCACAGTCTTCCAATCAATCGGCAGGACGCGGGGATGAATCCAGTGTTCGCGAGTATGCGCCAGCAAGGGTTTAGGTCTAACAGTAGTAGCGGGGATACCCCTCGGACGTCGTTCTTTGCCGCTTATGTCGGCCCCAGCATGAATCCGACTCTGAGCGAGCCGGAGATGATGGAGATCTTGCCTTATGACAACAGGCCCTTGCGTGTCGGCGATGTGGCCTTTTTTCTGTCACCAGAAGTTGATCAGCCGGTCGTACACCGCATTGTCCGGGTGACTCCGGCGGGACTGTCCACACGCGGTGACAACAACACCCGAGAGGATGCCTTTCTGTTGCAGCCAAGGGACATTAAAGGTCAGGTGGTGGCCGTCTGGCGTGGGCAGAAGCGGCGGCAGATCGCGGGAGGCTTGCAAGGCTGGCTGACCAGTCGCTGGCTACGTTGGCGGCGCGTACTTGACCGTGGCGGGTCTTGTCTGCTGCACCCCTTTTATCATGGCCTGTCTCGCTGCGAGGTCATCGCCAGCCTGTTGCCTGCTCCATTGCGGCCGCGAGTCGTCGTGTTCCAAGGTCAGGGTCGGAATCGGTTTCGACTTCTGTGGGGACAACATGTCATCGGGCGCTTCCATGAGCGGAAACGTCAATGGCAGATCCGACGGCCATTTCGCTTGTTTGTGGATGAGCGCGTGCTCCAGAGGCAGCAGGACGAAATTCGAACCGGCTCGTTCCGTTTGATCGAGGACAGCCGCAAACCTTGAACGATTCACTGCCGCGGGGATTGCAGCATAAGCTCGTCCTGGCGGATGGGAGCCGTTGGTTCATTGCCGCCGGGGACGAAGAGGCGGCAGCTATCGTCTCCCGACTGGCTAACGCGATGCGGCTACGTCTGATGAACCCTTCGACTACGCTTCCCCAGATTGCGGCTGGAACGAGCAGGACGGGTGCAGTCGAACCGACTGATCACGGCATGGCGCATCGTCTTATCGTCCTGGTCGCCGCGCACAATGTCGAAGCCTCCACGCCGGCTGGCCATGCTCCCTTATCAATTGAAGACGATGGAGTCTGCGTTCTGCCCTCAATTGCTTACAGCGATGGGCTGTATGTCCAGCTCATGCAGCTATCGTCAATCCTTACTCGCGCCGCACAAACCCGCGGAGGCGTGCTCCTGCACGGTGCCCTCGCCGAAAAGGACGGCGCCGGCGTGATCCTGGCTGCGCCGGGTGGGACGGGAAAGAGTACTGCCAGCGGCCGGCTTGCGGCCCCGTGGCGCTCGTTGTGCGACGACACCACACTGGTGGTGCCGGATGCACTAGGGAACTACTGGGCGCACCCCTGGCCCACCTGGAGCCGCTTCCTGTGGGGAGGTTCGGGCGGCACCTGGGATGTGCAGCATGCGGTTCCGCTCAAGGGTGTCTTCTTTTTGTCCCGGGCGCTCGAAGACCATGTGGAATCCATAGGCTCCGGCCACGCGCTCAGCCTGCTGGTCGAGTGCGCCAAACAGGCATCACAGCTCATGGCGCGGGGTCTGGGCAAGGAAGCAACCCGCGCCCTGAACCTGGAACGGTTCGACAACCTTTGCGCCCTGGCCCGAGTCGTGCCGGCACACCTACTTCACATCAGCCTGACCGGCGCCTTCTGGGAGGAGATCGAACAGACGCTTGAGGCAAATCATCGTGAAGGAGCATGATTCACGATCGGTCGTGATCGGTTACAAGCGCTCCAAGCAGCAAGGAGTTGGATAACTCCATCCGACGATGAACGTTCAAGAACAGCCGGTCTCGGCAAGACTGAAACTACTGCGCACGCTCCAGCTCGGGCGTGCCTTGCGTTTCGTCTGGCAAAGCGCGAAAGGCTGGACCCTGGCAAACGGGGTTTTCCTTGTGGTGCAGGGGCTGCTGCCCTTATTGCCGCTTTATCTCATGAAGCTGATGGTGGACGCGGTGATCGCGGGGCTGGCGGCTGACGACAAAGATGCGGCTTTCGCACAGGTGCTGTTTATCATCGCACTCATGGCTGCGGTGGCCCTGTTCAGTGCCCTGACCCGCTCGATCGCGGCACTGGTCGGCCAGGCTCAGTCCCTCGCCGTCACCGATCACATGAACGATGTCCTCCACGCCAAGTCCATAGACGTAGATCTGGAGTATTACGAGAGCGCGCGCTACTACGACACGCTCCAACGCGCCCAGCAAGAGGCGCCGTTTCGACCCACTCGTATCGTCAATGGTTTGGCGCAGGTAGGCCAGAATGCAATCTCCCTGCTGGCGATAGCCGCACTGCTGTTCTTGTTTCACTGGATCATCGCGGGAATCCTGTTCCTTGCCGTCCTTCCCGGTATCGCCGTGCGCTTCAGATATGCCGGCAAAATGTATCGCTGGCAACGCGAACGGACATCCACCGAACGGCAAGCCGGTTACCTTAACTGGATGCTCACCGGCGGCAGCCATGCCAAGGAAATCCGCCTGTTCGACCTTGGCCCCCTGTTCATGCGCCGCTTTCGCGATCTGCGCCGGAAACTGCGGCGGGAGAAACTCGAACTCGCCGCCAAACGGTCCCTTGCCGAGTTGGTGGCCCAGACCAGTGCCACTGTGGCGATCTATGGGTCGTACGCCTTCATCTCTTATCAGGCAGTGCAGGGCACGATCACCTTGGGTGACCTGGTCATGTATTTTCAGGCATTCCAGCGCGGGCAGGGTTTTCTGCAGGAGCTGTTGAGCGGTCTGGCGGGGCTGTACGAGGACAACCTGTTCCTTGCCAATCTCTACGAGTTTCTCGACCTGAAGCGCAAGGTCGTCGAACCGGTGCACGGCAGCCCCATTCCCCAACCCATGAAAAGCGGCATCGTGTTCGACCATGTCGGCTTTCGCTATCCCACCGGCACGCGCAAGGTTCTCGAGGATATTTCGCTTAGCATCCGGCCGGGAGAAGTGGTGGCTTTGGTGGGTGAGAATGGCTCGGGCAAAACAACGTTGATCAAGCTCTTATGCCGATTGTACGATCCAACGGACGGTAACATCAGCCTCGATGGGACGGACCTGCGCCAGTTCGAAACGACGGCGCTGAGGCGCCAGATCAGCGTCATTTTCCAGGATTATGCGCAGTATCATCTGACCGCGCGGGAGAACATCTGGCTTGGCAACACCGCGCTTGCGCTCGACCACGAACGCATCGTCGCCGCTGCGCGCCACGCGGGCGCCGACGAGGTCATCACGGCCTTGCCCCATGGCTACGATACGATTCTGGGCAAGCGCTTCGAGCATGGAGAAGAACTGAGTATCGGCGAGTGGCAAAAAGTGGCCCTGGCCCGCGCATTTCTGCGCGATACGCAGATCATCGTTCTAGACGAACCGACCAGTTCCATGGACGCCAAAGCCGAATACGCGGTTTTCCAGAATTTCCGCCAACTGGCGGCGGGCCGGACTGCGATCCTGATCAGTCATCGTTTTTCCACCGTCAGGATGGCCGACCACATCTATGTGCTGAAGGATGGAACAATCGCCGAAGGCGGCACCCACGAAGAACTGATTCATCGCGGTGGAATCTATGCCCGCCTGTTTGAAACCCAAGCCCGGTATTACCGGTGATGGCCTGACGACCCGGGGTGCCTGAATGGATCGATCCCGAACCGATGAACTGCTGCTTTACTGCCTCCGTGTGGTAGCGGACGAAGCAGGTAAGGGCAGGCTCGATGCGCTATTCGGCTCCGATTGGGATGATCTCATTGCAGAGTCGGTCCGGTATGGCCTTGCTCCTTTGCTTTACCATCGTCTGAGAACATTTAATTCGAATATGCCTGTTCCGGCCGAGGTGATGGAGAGACTGCGCCTGCTCTATCTCCAGAGCGCCGGCAGGGCTACGCGCCTATACCACGAACTGGGCAAGGTACTGGGGCGGTTGCGGCAGGCAAATATCCCGGTGATTGCGCTCAAAGGGGCACACCTGGCGGAGCTTGTTTATCGCAACACAGCTCTGCGGCCGATGAATGATGTGGATGTGCTGGTGCACAAGGATGATTTGATCAGGGTCGAGGCCGCCCTGCTTGGCATGGGCTATGCCCCAACCGAGTGTCATCGACAGGTTGCGGAAGATAATTACGACTTTGTCTACGGGTTGCCGAACAGGGAATTGTTTGTCGAAGTTCACTGGAACTTCCTGCCTTCCAACCATCGTTCCAGGATAGACATCGACGGGCAATGGGAAAGATCCAGGCAAGCGGTCATTGCCGGGGCCGAGGTGTCGGTTCTATGTCCGGAAGATATGTTGCTGTATTTTTGTTTGCACGCATCCACCAAGCATCTGTTCGGAATGGGACTGAAACCCTTCTACGATATTGCCGAAACCATCCGCCATTACGGCAACGAAATCGACTGGAAGCGGCTACAGCTTCGCAGCAAGCGATCGGGCGCGGCAAAATGTGTCTACCTCACTTTCAGGCTTGCCCGGGAGTTGTCGGGGGCATCGGTGCCGGATGAGCTGATGCAAGCCATCGAACCCGGCGATTTCGACGAACGTTTTTTGCTATTGGCCAAGGAGAGGATATTTGCATACGGGCATTGGAACGCCGATGGCTTGTCATTGTCTCGCAACATCGCTGAATTGTGGGGATCCAAACCGCTACCGCACAAAGGAACGCTGTTTCTAAGAAGGATTTTCCCTGCTCTGGGAGAGATGGCGCGAATATACCCGGCGCCTGCGGACTCGATACGCATCTATTTCTATTACCCGGCACGCATCAAGGACCTGCTTCTGCGGCACGGTCGCCAGGTTTGGCGGCTGTTGCGCTGGAATGAAGGAATGACGGGTTTGGCAGAACGAGAAAATGATATGACGCCCCTCAAGGATTGGCTGATGTCTCCCTGATGTTCCGCAACCGCGACATTTATTGTTTTTGCGCGGCCACACGGCCTTCCGCGTTCACGAATACCCGGTAGCGCATTCCGTTTTCGCATGACGCGATGTGGTCGTTGTCCGCTTGCCGTTTGGCGCTGACGACCTGACCGCAGGGCAAGCCCAGCAGCATGATGACGGATGTCAGGTCCTTGAGCAGCGCAGCGTCTTGCGCCGCCGGCGACGGTCCTGTGAAGAGCATGGCGAGCGGGAATATCAGGGCCGAAGCCCGGGCAGGTGTGAACAAGATGCTGCTCCTTGAGAATTCATTTGAAAATGAGGGGACACGTCCCCTCATACTCCCCTATATTGGACGCTGCAAAATTCATTTTGCAACCGATTCCAAGTCAACTTGCTGAATTGAATTTTTCCGGATCCGCCAGGATGCCCCAGATCGCTTCGCGCGACCCGGAGATCGAGCGGGCCAGGGATGGATCGCTGTCCTGGATCAGCGCGAGCACCTTGAGGACCAGCATGTCGTACGGTTGCCGCAGCGCGGCGACGCTGGTCTTCTGTCCGCTCAGGTAATGCGCCCGGAACTGTTGCAGCAGGTCATCCACCTGGTTCTTGAGCGCGAGCTTGGTGAATACGCCGATGGCATTGGTGTCGCGCAGCCGCGCCTTCAACGCCGCCACGTCCAGCGGCGGCTCCAGCTTCTTGGCGACGGGAGGCGGCTCCTTATTCTTCGGCGGCTGCTCTATGGCCACCGAAGTGGCGGGGACTTTTGCAGGCACTTTGGCGGGCGGCGCGGCGGCCCCGGCGGCGCTTTGGCTCTTGGGGGGCGGTGCCGGTGTAGCGGTCAATGGTTCGTTTCCGGCGGCCTCGTCCCGGGTCATCACGGGCTGCTGCGGCGCGGCAAGGGGCTGCGCCAGCGCGACGGGCGCTTCCTCCTTCGCTTCTGACCGGGGCGATACGTCGGCGACGGTCATGTCCTGGCTTCTGCCGACCAGGGACGGATCGACCAACAGGGGGCCAGTTTGTGCCAGCACGTTCGGCGGCGCCTGCTTTACCCCGGCGCAACCTGCCACCAGGACGAAGCAAAGAATTCCGGTTATGCGCACTGCGGGCATTGCTTTTCTCCAGCTCAAGTCTAAATTGTGGCGCCGCTCACTTGGCGCCATGCAGGAATTGCTTCATCCATTGCGCGTTGGCCTTAAGCTTGGCGGCGAATCGCTTCGCCCTTTCCCCGCCGCGCACGCTGAATGGCCGCTTGTCTTCCTGATTTGGTGCGAGCGTCCTGTCGACTGCCGGACTTGGAGCAGCGTCCGCTGCAGTACCCGGATCGGTTCGACTGGATGTTACAGGCATGGACAGGCTCCGCTTCTATACGCGCAATTTGCCTGCTCGCCACGCTGGCGTCTGTTCGCCAGCTAACTGACCGTGGGCCGCCTTCCAAAGCTGACCTGCGCGCCACAGGCGGCGGCTAAAATCGCGCCGCCCGAGGTCGCAGCATTGCGATCTCCTCCAGGGACTCGATGCCGTCCTTGCGTTTCAGTGTAACCGTGCCTGCATGCGGATGCTTTTCATCCGCACAGAAAACGCAGTCGGCGCGGGCAACCCAATTGGCCTCCAAAAATTCGTCGTTATATGTGTGCCAGCACACAGACGCATCCGTCCTATTGTGCTTTTCAGACCAAAATCACATACTCGCTTTGCGGCGGCACCCCGTTGGGAAACACGGAATGCCTACGGAAGCGCGGGAGCCTGCCGATACACGATACATGGGGGGAGGAGTAAACCATGAAGACGTGCATCGCGGTGGTGCTTTTGCTATTCAGCGGGATTTGTCTTGCCCAGGCTGCGCCGGAGGGCAAGCCGCGAGGCCTGGCGGCATATCCGGAGTCCGAGGCAGCAGCGGCATGGAGGGGGCTCGCAGCGGGCTATGTGCGCAAGGCACTCAAGGACCGGACGCTGGACCTGGATCAGACCTTGAACGCACGCGTCGATGCCGTAATGCTCGCAGTTGGCGCAGCAGTGGCCGGCATCGATGCCCGTTTTGCCGGCGCCTCATGGAAGGCAATATTAATCAACGACTTCGGCTACGGCGCCGCGGCATTCCCGGGGGAAACCATACTCGTGGACGCGAAGTTCGTGCGCTCGCTGCAGCTCAACGACGACGAGCTTGCCTTGATCCTCGCGCACGAGGCGGCGCATGTGCTTGCCGGGCACGCTTCGGTAAAGCTTTCGTTCATGGCGGAATTTCTCGGGAAAGAACAAGTCCCCACCGCGCGCACGGCCCTGCTCGAGTTTCTTGCCAAGGATTCCTACGCCACCGCCTATCGACCCACGGCGCGGTTGCAGGAACGCGAGGCGGACATGGTCGGAGCGGCCATTTTTTTTACGACCGGCTATGATCGTCAACGGGCTCTGGGGGTGTTCGACAAGCTGGCGGCGCTGGAGCGCCGCGAGGACGGGCAAGCTCAGGACTCCCACGATGCTGCAACAGCACGCAAACAGGCTGTTGCCGAAGTGTTCGCAGAACTGCAAGGGTTTCACGCACGCCGCGATTCCAAGCCGCAATAGGAGCGAAGAGGGCGTCGTGCCCGTTCCCCCGCATATCCGCCTCGCAAGCACTATCGCCGCGCGCGAAACTGTCGGCCCGCTGCGCTGTCCAACGCGCCAAATGACGCGTAACAGGCGGTCTGTCGGGTGCAACAACGCCCAGGAAATCTCCCATGAGCGCCGCGCGTTCGAACATAATGCTTGAGCGCTTCAGCTCGCGCGCTGATGCGGATTTCGCCAACCGCGTGTTGCCAGCGATGCGCAAGCAGTCTGGCGGGCATGACGGGAACAAGAGAGGAAAAACGAGATGTATGGCACCAGGCGCGGCGCGGCGACATCGGATGCGCTGGTACTGTTCGGCGTTACCGGCGATCTCGCGCACAAGAAGATCTTCCCGGCGCTGTATGCGATGGCGAAGCGGGGCGCCCTCGACATCCCGGTGGTCGGCGTCGCCACCTCGAAGTGGAGTCTGGCGCAGCTGCGCAAACGGGTAAGGGACAGCATCAAAACATCCGGCAGGATCGATGACCAGCCAGCCCTGCGCCACCTGCTCTCGTTGCTGCGCTATGTCGACGGCAACTACAACGACCTGGGTACCTTCAGAGCGTTGAAGAAGGCGCTGGGTGCTGCGCGGCGCCCGGCGCACTACCTCGCCATCCCGCCGGTACTCTTCGCCACGGTCATCAAGGGGCTCGGCGCCGCCGGCCTGGCCGATCACGCGCGCGTCATCGTCGAAAAACCGTTCGGACGCGACCTGGCCTCCGCGCGCGAACTCAATCGCATCGCCCGGTCAGTGTTTCCGCAAGATTCGATCTTTCGCATCGATCACTTCCTCGCGAAGGAAGCGATCATGAATATCCTTTATTTCCGCTTCGCCAATTCGTTCCTGGAGCCGATCTGGAACCGCAACTACGTGGCCAGCGTTCAGATTACCCTGTCCGAGAATTTCGGCGTCGAAGGCCGCGGCGCGTTCTACGAAACCGCCGGCTGTCTGCGCGACGTCATCCAGAATCATCTGTTTCAGATTGTCGCGCTGCTGGCGATGGAGCCACCGACCTACAGGGGCTTTGACGCGGTGCACGGCGAGACAGCCGATGTGTTCCAGGCCATGCGCCCGTTGCAGCCCGGCGACCTGGTGCGCGGCCAGTACGCCGGTTACCGCAAGGAGCCGGGCGTGGCGAAGAAATCCGATGTCGAAACTTTCTGCGCCGTGCGGCTCTATATCGACTCGTGGCGCTGGGAGGGGGTGCCGTGGTACCTGCGCTCCGGCAAGTGTCTGGCGGGGACCGCAGCCGAGGTGATCGTCCAGCTGAAGCCGCCGCCGCAGCGCTTGTTCGCTGACTCGGCGCCTGCGGCCGGGCCGGCCAACTATTTGCGCTTTCGGCTTTCCCCCAATTCCGCCGTCGCGCTCGCTGCCCGCGTCAAGCGCGCGGGCAAGCAGTTCGTAGGCGAGCAGCGCGAGCTCTACCTGGTCGACGAGCGGCCGGGAGAGGAAGCGCCGTACGCGCGGCTGCTGGGCGACGCCATGGCCGGCAATGGCACACTGTTCACCCGCGAAGACGCTGTCGAGGCGGCCTGGGCGGTGGTCGATCCGGTGCTAAGGAAGCATCCCCGGGCCAAGCCGTACAAGCGCGGCAGTTGGGGGCCGAAACAAGCGGACGCACTGATCGCAGCAGACGGCTGCTGGCACAACCCCATACCGGAACGGACGAAAGCACGTTAGCAGGCTGTTGAACAACGCTTCCCCGACACGAAAGTGCGCCGCGTGATGACAGTCTCCCAGAGGGAAGCGTTTTTCAACAGCCCTGACTTGGGGGATCTAAAAGCGGGCGTCGCCCCCTTTTTCAACACCCTGTTTGGGCCGTCAACGTGAAACGGGAGACGCAATGAATGCGACACAGCAACTGCACGATCTGGGCCAAAGCCTCTGGCTGGACAACATTACGCGCGCGCTGCTGACCAGCGGCACGCTTGGACGCTACATCCGGGAATTGGCGGTGACCGGGCTCACTTCCAATCCGACGATTTTCGATCATGCCATCAAAGATGGTGGTTTCTACGATGCCGCGATCCGCAAGAAGACGCTCGCTGGCGAGTCGGGCGAGTCCTTGTTCTTCGAACTGGCGTTGGAGGATCTGACTCAGGCCGCCGATCTTTTCCGGCCGATTCACGACGCCACCGGCGGTGTCGACGGCTGGGTGTCGCTGGAGGTATCGCCCTTGCTCGCGCACGACACCGACGGCACCATAAGGGCGGCAGCGCGACTGCATGCGCGCGCGCAACGCCCCAATCTGTTCATCAAGATCCCGGGTACCGGCGCGGGCATCGCGGCGATCGAGGAGACGATTTTCGCGGGCGTGCCGGTCAACGTCACGCTGCTGTTCTCGCGCGAGCACTACATTGCGGCGGCCGAAGCGTATATGCGCGGCATTGAACGGCGCATCGCCGCCGGTTTGGATCCGAGGGTCGCTTCCGTGGCATCGATATTCGTCAGCCGCTGGGACGTGGCGGTCAAGGACAAGGTTTCAGCCGGGTTTCGCAACCGCCTGGGCATTGCCATCGCCATGCGCACGTACAAAGCTTACCGCGATCTGCTGGCATCGAAGCGCTGGCAGAAGCTGGCCGCTACCGGCGCGCGGCCGCAACGCTTGCTCTGGGCCAGCACCGGCGCCAAAGATCCCGCGGCCGCGGACACCCTTTACCTTGAAGCGCTCGCCGCTCCGGATACCATCAACACCATACCCGAGAAGACCTTGCTCGCCTTCGCCGAGCACGGCAGGGTGGACAGGGTATTGCCGGCCGATGAAGGTTATGCCGAAGCTGTGCTCGCGGAATTCACCCGCGAGGGCGTCGACGATGAAGCGCTAGCCGCCGACCTCCAGCGCGAAGGCACCGCAGCCTTCGCCAAATCATGGAATGACCTGATCTACCGCATCGCCGAGAAAAGCGAAGCGCTGACGCAGGCCAGGCCGGGATGAGCAGCGCTGCTTTGACCGAGGACCGCGGCCTGCGCGGGCGCGTAACCGCGCCGCCGCGTCGTGAGCGGTCAAATGTCTGGCCAAGGGGTGTGGTGGGTCGCTGGCGCTCAGTCGGGCATTCTCATATCGACGACGACACACAAATCGTCCCCGAACCGAACCGCGCCCAGCCTTGACATCAGGTCTTGCTCCTGTTCCGACGAGTTCAGGCGCAGAAGGCAAACCGCTTGGCGTTTGCCGGCACCGACCATGGGCAGAACATCCAGCCGGGACAGCGGTCCGAATCCTGTGCAAAGCGTGCGCAGCACAGACTCCACGCTTCCGATGTCGTCGCAATGTGAAAAGTCTTTTAACGCTTTGTTCATGGCGCTTCCTCCTCCAATTGTGGCAAGACACCCTGCGCTGGTTCAAGGTGCCGCAAGGTGCGGTCAACATTGCAGCGGTCGGCTGCGCGCGACGCCCGCTTCGTCCCCGGCCAGGCCGCCCAATCTGTCGGGTTTATTTTCGGCCTGCGGCAGCCGATCGTCTGTGCACTACCCAACATAAGCGGCGCCGATTTGCGCGCAGCGACCAGTTGACAGGAAAGCCATGCCGCGAGTGCAGGGCCTGCTCGTCGGGGAGGAGCCCGTCACTGTATTTGCGGCGCCGGTTCCGGATGCACCGCGAAGACGAATCTATGTGCGCTGGCGTACGGACGGCGCCGGCGGGAGGGAGATAATTAGCGCGAAGACGGAGGGCGTGGGAATCGGTGTTGTGCCCGCGACCGCTTATTGATCGACGGCAAGGAGTGCGCTATGGACCGGAACCGCATGGAAAAAAACTGGAAACGATTCAAAGACAGCGCCGATGAGCCGCCGTCGGACGAATTTACCATGGACGACCAGTTAGTCAACAGTATCCGGGAAACCTACGGAAATGCCGACGACGAAACCGAATGCCAGCTCGCCGACTGGCAGGCGCGCCTGAGGTAAATGCGACGCAAGCGTGAGCAGCCACTGCGGAGGGTTCAGACATGCCATTGATTGCGGGCTGCAAGCTTCGCGTCGACGAAAAGGCTACGACAGTGGCCTACTCGCTGGAACAAGCCCGCCGCCTTGCGATTCCCTACATCAACAACCGGCAGGCGATCAAACTTGAGATCTGCGTTACATCGCGGCCGACCCAGGTATGGGCTTACGACTACGGTACCAGCGAGTGGGTTTTGCAGAAATAACGCGTCGCAAATAACGACGATCACCGCTGTTGTTCATGTGGCAACCAGCGGCCGGAAGCAAGCTGAAAATCGCCGCGGTCAGCTACGAAGGGCGCGAAACCGGCTTCGTTCGGATTGCAGAATGATGAAGGCATGTTCGATGAAGTCAGCTAACCCGCGCGTTCTGACGATCAACGGCGGTTCTTCGAGCTTGCTGGTCCAGCGCATGGTGCCGGTTGCACACCGCGGTCTGCGCCATTTGCGTAATCAACGCCTGCGTGTAACGCGGCGCCAAATGCTGCAAATTACCGCCTGTTGCGAATTCTCTTTTCAGAACACTCGCCCTGAGCCGGCAGCCGTTGCCAGCGCTTTGCACCACCGCACGGCTCGGGGTGCTTTCCCCGCCCATGATTTACGAGCAAAACCGATGCGGCAGTTGCCGCGTCGATAGAGGTGTTGTTTCATTGTCAACTACTTGAAGGGGGTAACAAAATGAAGTTTGCGGGAATATTGGCAGTATTTGCGTCGCTGATGCTTTCGATCGGGAACGCCATGGCGGTTCCGTCAGGCAAGACAGTGGAGTTTTCCAGCCCCATGGGCAAAGTGACGTTTGACGGCAAGGCACATGCGGACAAGGGCTTTAAATGCGCAGATTGCCACACCAAGCCCAAGCTGTTCGAAATGAAAAAAGGCGGCGACAAGATGACCATGGCCGCGATGAACGAAGGCAAGTTCTGCGGTACCTGCCATGACGGCAAGAAGGCGTTTAGCGTCAAGGCTCCGGCCGATTGCGTGAAATGCCATAAGAAAGGGGACGCAGGCGCAAAGGCCGAAGCGAAGGATGAATCCCCGGGAGAATATGTCGATGACGCCGTCATCACGGCCAAAGTGAAGGTAGCGGTGCTGGAAGAACCTTCGCTCAAGTCGGCCGAAATCAACGTCGAAACCGCCAAGGGCGTGGTTCAGTTGACCGGCTTCGTCAGGTCGCGCGCCGATATCAACAAGGCCGTGAATGTGGCCAAGGGCGTCAAGGGCGTGAAGTCGGTCAAGAACGACATGATCCTCAAAGGGACGCAGTAAAGCGGCTGGGCTTGCCAGTCGCTACCCGGAGGCGAGACAGGGAGGTCAGGGGCCATTTCGTCAATTCTGAACAGGCTGGAAAGTCGCTACGGGCGCTCTTCTCCGGCCGGATTGCAGGTTTCGTTAGCGATAATGTTCGGTTGAGCACAGACAGCGCTGACGCCTGTTTGTTAGGCTGACTTTTTCTTCAGAAGGGAGCCATCGTGCAATCTGCCATCGATCGCGGTCCGGCAAGTACCGGACGAACGATAATTCCCTCCTTGACCTTGTCGGCGTGTGCAGTCGGCGCTCTGCTGGTCGCAGGCATGGCCGCGGCCGCAGGCGGCAAACTGTCGGAGGCCCAGGCGCGCTACCAGCAGGAGCGTGCTGCCTGCATCAGCGGCCAGTCGCAGCAGGATCGCGCGACCTGCTTGCGGGAGGCCGGCGCTGCACTGCAAGAGGCCAAGCGCGGGCGCATCGGCGACGGGCAGGGCTCCTACGAACAGAATCGGCTGCTCCGCTGCGACCGCGTTGCGGCGGGAGACCGCGAGGACTGCCTGCGCCGGATGCACGGCGAGGGGACCGTCAGCGGTAGCGTGGACGGCGGCGGCATCTACAGGGAGCTGCACACGACGGTGCCGGCGCAGTAGGGTACTTGCCGGCGCCGGTGACCGGCCCGGCCAATTATCTTCGCTTTTGGCTATCCCCCAAGTTCCGCCGCCGCCGGGGCGCCGATGTAGAAGCCGATGCGCGACGGCGACTTATGTGTCTTACCGCACAGACCGCCACAGTCAGCAAACGGATGCTGGTGCGGTTAGAAGGATTATGGCCATTGTTGTGAAAAGTGCCTTCCCGCCCCGCCCCGAAATGGCATCGTCTACGGATGCGCCAACTGATCGCGCGCTCAAAGCGCTGCGGGTATCCGAAAGCCGCTACCGCCGGCTATTCGAAACCGCTCGAGACGGCATTCTGCTGCTTAACGCTGACACGGCCCAGATCGAGGACGTCAACCCCTACTTGATCGAGTTGCTCGGCTACTCGCACGCCGAGTTCCTGGGGAAAAAACTATGGGAAGTGGGCCCGTTTTCGGACAGGGCCGAGAGCAAGGAAATGTTCGCGGAGCTGCAAGCGAAGGGGTATATCCGATACGAAGATCTTCCGCTGAAAACCAAAGCAGGAGCGATAGTCCCGGTTGAATTCGTCAGCAATACTTACGATTGTGAAGGCATCAAGATAATTCAGTGCAACATCCGTAACATCACCGAGCGCAAGCAGATGGAAAACCAGGTGCGCTACATGGCGTTCCATGACGCGCTTACCAAACTGCCTAACCGCCGACTGCTCAGCGACCGTCTGAGCCAGGCCATGGCTGCCAGTAAGCGCAGTGGCTGCTATGGCGTAATGATGTTCCTTGATCTGGACAATTTCAAGCTGGTTAACGACGCGCATGGGCATGCGGTTGGCGATTTGCTGCTGATTGAGGCGGCGGATAGATTGAAAAGTTGTGTGCGCGAGATGGACACCGTGGCGCGCTTCGGCGGCGATGAGTTTGTGGTGATGATTGGTGATCTGGATACGGATAAAGCCGAGTCGAGATCACAAGCCGAGATCGTGGCCAGGAAAATCCGCGCCGCGCTGGCTATGCCTTATGTGCTTAAAATACAGCACGAGGGAAAAGCGGAAACAACCGTCGAGCATCAGTGCACGGTGAGCATCGGCGTGGCGTTATTTAGCAAGCATGAAGCCAGCCAGGACAATATCCTCAAGTGGGCAGATACTGCAATGTATCGAGCCAAAGAGGCGGGGTGCAATTTGATCCGGGTTTATAATTCGGCAGCTTGAGTGACCGATCATGCCGCTGGCAGATGCTTGCGGTGGCGCCAAAAAAGGCCCATCAGCGGTTTGACGCTGGTTCCGTGGACAAGAATGGAAAGCGCTACCGCGATCAGCGTCAATTGGATAAGCTCCAGGGCCAGGCCTTCGGGGAGACCGTGCTGGATGGCATACATCAGGTAGTACAACGAACCTATGCCGCGTACCCCGAACCAGCCCACCATGCCGCGTATCGGCCACGAAGTGCGGGTGCCCAGCAGTCCAGCGAGGGCGCTCGCCGGGCGGGCCACCATGAACAAGAACAGCGCGAGCCCCACCGCCCGCCAGCTCCAGGAATCGAGAAACAGCGTGCCGCCGATCAGCAGGATGAGCACCATTTCCGAGAGCCGCTCGAGATGCTCCTTGAATATCAGCGATCGTCCGCTGACGGTCCGGGTTGGTTTGCTTTCAGGGCTTGCGCCTGCAGCCTCGTCTTGGATTGGGTCGGTTTGCGGCCGATCCGGATTGTCCTGAGCGGCGGCGGCGAGTTTGACTTCGGTCTGGCGCAGCGCGACGGCTGCGAAAAACACCGCCAGAAATCCCCACGCATCGACCAGTACGCAGAAGCCGTAAACCACGCCGATCAGGCCCAGTCCGAGGAAATCGTCCATGAGCTTGTGCTCGGGTGGCTCGCCGCGCAGTTTCCATCCCAGACGGGCCAGTGCCGCGCCACAAATAACGCCGATGGCGATTCCGGCCAGCGTGGCCCACAGCACGTCGACCAGCGCCCAGCGCAGGCCGAATTCACCGAGCTCATGCAGTCCGAGCAATCCCATGCCCAGCATCACAAACGGGAAAGCGCTGCCGTCATTCATGCCCGCCTCGCAGGTCAGGATGAAGCGGAGCTGGTCGCGGTCACCGGGATGCCGGATCTGGACATCGGTCGCCAGCACCGGATCGGTGGGTGCCAGGATCGCGCCCAGCAGGACGCCCGCGCCCAGCGGCAGACCGAGTAGAAAATAGGCGAAGGCGGCGACCAGGCCGACGCTGACCGCCATCGATACCGATGCCAGCAGAATCGGCGTGCGCCAGCGCGCGAAGCTTACCGGTACGGGCATTTTGACCCCGGCGGCAAACAGCGAAATCAGCACAGCCACTTCGGTCAGCACTTCCAGCAGCGCCGATTGCTTGAGCGGATTGAAGTGAAATGCATTGAGCACCGTAGGTCCGACCAGCAGCCCCACCGCCAGATAGATAATGGCTGGCGTGACCGGCAGGCGCTTGAGCATCGAAGCAGTCAAACCCCGGGCGAGCAACAGGCCGCCCAGGAGCAGAAACCATTGTGCGTTAGTCATTGTTCTGTTGGCTGGGTGCGGCGACGATCCTCACCTCGACCATGTGTTCCTGGAGGTCGTCGGCCAGGGGAATTGTTTTATCGGGCTGCTCAACATCATCGAGCGTTACCGACATCTCGCCCGTTGCGGCGTGCGTTTGCACAACGGTGATGTGGTAGACCGTTTCCCGATAGCGGTAATGCAGCTTGAACGTTTCCCAGTCGGCCGGAAGGCAGGGCGCAAAGCGCAGCTTGTCGACTTCGAGCTTCAAGCCCAGCAGCGATTCCAGGATCAGCCGGTACATCCAGCCGGCGGATCCCGTGTACCAGGTCCAGCCGCCGCGGCCGATGTGCGGCGCAACCGCATAGACGTCGGCCGCGACTACATAGGGCTCCACTTTGTAAGTGGCGACGGCCGCCGCGGAATTCGCATGCTTGACTGGATTGACCAGGTCGAACAGCTCCCATGCGCGCCGGCGGTCGCCCATGGCGGCGAACGCCATCACCGTCCAGATCGCCGCGTGCGTGTATTGGCCGCCGTTTTCGCGCACGCCCGGCACGTAGCCCTTTATATAGCCCGGGTTCAACGCCGATTTGTCGAACGGAGGATCGAGGAGCTGGATCAGCGCGTGGTCGCGGCGCACCAGGCGCCGGTCCACCGCCGCCATCGCCGCGCGTGAGCGCCCGGGATCCCCCGCGCCGGAGAGCACGGCCCAGCTTTGCGCAATGGCATCGATCTGGCATTCGGCGTTGCGCGCCGATCCCAGCGGCGTGCCGTCGTCGAAGTAGGCGCGACGGTACCAGTCGCCATCCCAGCCGTCGCGCTCGATGTTCTGGCGCAGTTGTGCCGCCTCTCGCTGGCAGCGCTCGGCGAAGGCGCTGTCGCCGCGCATGCGCGCCAGCCCGGTGAATCGCATCAGCACGTCATACAGGAAGAAACCCAGCCATACGCTTTCGCCTTTGCCGTGTACGCCAACCATGTTCATGCCGTCGTTCCAGTCACCGGAGCCGATGAGCGGCAGGCCGCGCTCGCCGAAGCGTAGACCTCTCAGGAGGGCGCGCACGCAGTGCTGATACAGGCTGGCGGATTCGTTCGAGCGACCGGGGACGTCGAAATACGAATCCTCTTCCGCGGTCACCTCCCGGCCGTCGAGGAAGGGTACGGCTTCGTCCAGCACCCCGGTGTCGCCGGTGGCGAAGACGTAGCGGCACAGCGCCAGCGGCAGCCACAGGTAGTCGTCGGAGCAGTGCGTACGCACGCCGCGATCAGATCCGGGATGCCACCAATGCTGGACATCGCCTTCGCCGAACTGATGGGCCGCGCAGCGCAGCAGGTGCTCGCGCACGAGTGCGGGCTCGGCATGGATGAGCGCCATCACGTCCTGCAACTGATCGCGGAAACCGAACGCGCCGCCTGATTGGTAGTAGCCGCTGCGCGCCCACAGACGGCAGGCCAGAGTTTGATATACCAGCCAGCCGTTGGTCAGCACGTTGAGGGACTGATCGGGTGTTTCCACCTGTACTGCGCCGAGCGTGCTGTTCCAGTATTCGCGTACCGCTTCCAGCGCATTGCGCGCAGCAGTGGGTCCGCGGAAGCGGCGCACCAGCTTGCTCGCGTCGTCGGCACCCCTTCGTCCCGCTACGCCGAGCCTGAAGATGAACTCACGCTCTTCCCCGTCGGCCAACTCGAACGCAAGCTGGATTGCCGCGCATGGATCCAGGGCGGCGCCGACCTGGTTGGAAAGCTGCGACCGGGTCATGGCCGCCGGATGCGCAAGCGTGCCGTTGCGTCCGATGAACTCGGCGCGGTCGCCGCTGAAGGTCCGGGTCATATCGTCGACGTCGAAAAACGCAATCCGATCGGCGAACTCGGTGTTGTAGGCGTTGCGCGCATAGAGCGCGCCGCTCGCCATGTCGATTTCGGTAATCACGTGCATGGCCGATTTCGGCCGCAGGTCGCCCAGCACCCACTCCACGTAGCCGGTCGCGGAGAGCCGGCGCGCACGGCCCGACTCGTTGCGCAATTTCAGTACCGAGAACTTGACCGCGGCGTCCAGGGCCACGTAAACCGTAAGCTCCGAACTGATGCCGTCCTCCGTGTGCTCGAAGCTGCTGTAACCGAAGCCGTGCCGGCTGACGTAGGGTGCGGCACCGCGGCAGGGCAATGGCGTAGGCGACCAGAAGTGCCCGCTTTCTTCGTCACGCAGGTAAAAGGCCTCGCCGCCCGCATCGCTCACCGGATCATTGCCCCAGGGGGTCAGGCGGAACTCATGTGCGTTCTCGCTCCAGGTGTAGGCCATGCCGTTTTCGGAAACGACGGTGCCAAAGTGCGGATTCGCGAGCACATTCACCCACGGGGCCGGCGTCACGTTCGCGTGGGTAGTGGTGATGACGTACTCGCGCCCGTCGGGGGTGAAGCCGCCGAGCCCGTTGTAGAACAGCAGATCGCGGCGCGCGGACGTGGCCGTCGCCGGGAGATCGGGACGGTAGGGTCTGGTTGGCGCAAAGCGCGGGACTCGCCTGTCGGAAAAGCCGCGACGACCAATCTGATCCGCCCGTGAGGTCCGCCTTTCGGTAAACCCGCGACGATTGATCTGATCCGCCAGCGCTCCGCGCCGGTCGCTGATGATGGCGCGCGCGACCGATTGGACCAGGATGCGATCTTCATCCGATATCTGTTCCGCCGGTCGCACGAAGATTCCGCCAGGCCGGTCTATCACATGCGCTTCGACGCCCGCGGCGATCAGTCCCATGATTTGGTCCTGCAGCAGCTGCCGGTACCCGGCGCGATCTTCGTTCCAGATCACCAGGTCCACGGCGAGCCCCTTCAGGCGCCAGTAAGCGTGGGCCTGCACCAGCTGGCGCAGCAGATCGATATTCGCCAGGTCGCCGATCTGCAGCAGCACGATCGGCAAATCGCCGGAGATGGCATAGCCCCATAAGCCGGATTGTCCGCGACGGTTCTTGCCGAGAACGCCCACCTCCGCGCGCATGCTCGAATTGGCGTAGATAACGGAGCTCGCAAGGCGCCCATACAGTTGCGCGTCCGCCTCGCTCGCATTGATCTGCCGCAGGACTACCTGGCTATGGGTCCACGCCAGCTCGAAAACGCGATCCGCAAGCTGCCGATCCTGGTATTTCCCGGCCAGGTTCAAGGCTGCTTCGCGGCTGGCGCCGATGCCGGAAACCATGTCTATCGTTGCCGTTTGTTCCGGCTCGAGGGTAATTCGATAGCGGATCGCGACGATCGGATCCAGCACCGAGCCGGCGCTGCCCGAGAGCGCGGCGGAATCCTCCAGCGCCTGCGGCGCGGCAACGGAGCGCCCGCGGCCGATGAAGCGAGCGCGGTCCGTTTCGTACGAAATCTCTCCGACCGTTGCCCCGCGCACGGCCATCAGGTGAAACATCCACGGCTCCTGCTCATCGAGCGAGCGCGGCCGGCGCGTGCACAGGATCGCCTGCCGCTCGCGCATGATCTCGGTCTGAACGAAAAGATTGCTGAACGCCGGATGCAATGCGTCCGCGGCGGGTGCGGCGAGAACCACTTCAGCGTAACTCGTGACCTCGATCGTGCGGCGGGTCCGCGCGCAGTTGGTGATGCGCACCCGGCGCAGTTCGATGTCGTCTTCCGGCGAAACAACGATCTCGGTATGCGTATCGTAATCGAGGTCGCGGCGGCGAAATTCCGCCCGTCCCTCGGAGAAAATCGCTTCGTATTTTTCCGCTCGTCTGAGCGTCGGCTGATGCGTATTCGACCAGTACTCCCCGCTTTTCAAGTCACGGATGTAGCAAAACGCGCCCCAGTTGTCACGAGTCGTGTCTTCGCGCCAGCGGGTAAGGGCGAGGTCTTTCCAGCGGCTGTAGCCGCCGCCGGCGTTGGTGACCATCACGTGGTATCTGCCGTTCGACAATAACTGCACCTCCGGTATCGGCGTGTCCGGGCTGCTGAGGACGCGCACCGGCATTTCCGGTTCGTTGGCAGTCGCACGAATGGCGGAGAAGTCGGCGGTATGCAGCTGAAACGCTCCGGCCTTGGGCACCCGCTCCTGCAGCAGCAAGGTGGTCGCCTGAAACATCGGGTCCGACTCGAAGCGCTTTTGCATCGGACGGTCCAGGATCAGATACGCCAGAGACAGGATAATCATGCCCTGGTGATGCGCCATGAACGACCGGATCACGGCGCTAGCCTTCCCGCGTGGCAGGCGTGACGCGGTGTAGTCGACCGCCTCATAAAAGCCGAATGCTCCTGCCAGTCCTTCAGTGGCGAGCCGTTGCAGATTCAGGCACGCGCGCTCAGGCGCAACCATCAGCGCGAGTGCCGAGGCATACGGCGCAATCACCAGATCCTCGGTCAAACCGCGCTTGAGTCCCAGGCCGGGTACGCCGAACGCGCGATATTGGTAATTAAGAGAGGCATCGACCGTGTTGTAGCCGCATTCCGACATGCCCCACGCCACGCCGCGCTGTTTGCCATAGGCGATCTGTCGCTCCACCGCCGCCTGGTAGGTCTGGTCGAGCAGCGTGTTTTCGTACGTCGGCATCACCAGCAGCGGCATCAGGTACTCGAACATCGAACCGCTCCAGGACAGGAGCGTCGGCTCGCCACCGGCGGTGGTGAGCAGCCGCCCCAGGGCGAACCAGCTTTCCTGTGGCAGTTGTCCTTGCGCGATCGCCACGAAACTGGAAAATCGCGCCTCCGACGCCAGCAAATCGTAGTAACTCGCGTCCTGGCGGCGCTCGCCGACGTTGTAGCCGATAGCGAGCAGATGACGCTCCTTGTCGTAGAGGAAGTCGTACTCCATCGGGGCCAGCTCGCCCGCTTGCAGTGCCAGACGTTCGATCGCCGCAATCCGTTGTTGCGCTCCGCGGCTTGCGGCGGCGACATGCAGCCGCAACGCATGCAGCCACTCGCGCTCCGCGGGCGTTGCTGCAGAGGCCAGGTGCTGTTCGATTGCCGCCAACCACTGCACCTTCATGGTTGCCAGTTCGCGCAGTGTCGGGATCTCGGTGGTTTCGAGCAGGTTGCCCAATGTGACTGATGCAGCCGGCAGCGCCAGCCACGGGGCGAGCAAGTCCAGTTCATCGAGTGCGCTCCTGCATTGCCGGGTCAGCGCCTGCATCCACCACTGCGGGTTGCCCTGGGGCGCGGCAGCGGGGGCGCCTTGTTGCTTGGCCTGGCTGGCCAGGCTGGCGGCCACTTCGGCAGCAGACGCCGCCAGCCGGACCAGCCAGGCCTTTGCCGCCGCGAGCGTGGCCGGCCTGGAATCGTAGGCAGATTCCAGATCCTTGTGCAGTTGATCGAGCAGCAGCTGTGCAGCCGGCGGTGCGTCTGCCGCAGTGTCCATCAGCACTCTCAGTGTGTCGAACAAGCCGTCGAACAATCGCGCCCCGAGGATCTTGTGATCCGGCAGAGCGAGGAGTCCCGGCCGCAATGTGAGCAAATGGCCGGCGAGGTTGCCGCTATCCACCGACGATATGTACAGCGGAGCCAGCGGCTGCAGCGATTGCGTGTCGTACCAGTTGTAGAAATGACCTTGGTGCCGTTCCAGGGTTGCCATCGTGGCGAGCGCATTCGCGGTGCGCTCGATCAGCTGTCCGGCCGGAATGTAGCCGAAGTCGTAGGCGGACAGATTCGCGAGCAGCGAAAGCCCCATGTTGGTCGGTGAGGTGCGATGGGCAATCACGGCAACCGGGTGCTCCTGATAGTTATCCGGTGGCAGCCAGTGATCTTCCGCGCCGACGAAAGTCTCGAAAAACGCCCAGGTCTTGCGCGAAATTGTCTGCAGAAAAACGATTTGGTCGGCCGTGAGCCGCGCTTCGCGGCGCTCGAGCGGCCGGCTGGTCCACCAGGCGATTGCCGGGGAGGCCATCCATAGGAACAGAATCGGTCCCGCCATTTCCAGTGTGGCCGGCGTTGATGCGGCCAGATAGCCTGCCGCGGCGATGGAGATTGCGGGTGCTATCCACATCGATTGGTAGCAGGCGGCGAGGGTGGTGCAGTCATCGCAATCCGGGTGGCCCGAGGGCGTCCATTCCAGCAGCCGCTTTTGCGTGACCAGTATCCGCCAATGGGTGCGTATGATCGCGTCCAGGCTGAAGTATGCCTCGTAGGGCAGACAGGCAAGCGTAAGTACCGCCTGTGAGAAGTGCCCGCCAGCCGAGCGCAATGCCGCGGCGAGATGTTGACCTAGCAGCACATCATCCGGCTTGCGCAACAGGTCGAGAATCAAGGCGATCAAGGACGGAATCAGGATGATGCCGATCACCACCGAGCTCCACAACCAGGTTGGTGACAAGACGGTCCACCCCAACAGCAACAGGAGTGTCAATGCCGCGGGAACCAGACTGCGCCGCAGGTTATCGAGGATTTTCCACTGGGACAGGGCCGAGAGCGAATTTTGCCGGCCGCTGCCTTCGCCGCCGTGCCGGCGACCGCTATCGGCATCAGCGCGGCTGCCGGGTACGCGCCGCAACAGCCAGGAAGCAATCTGCCAATCGCCGCGGATCCAGCGGTGCCGGCGGCTCACGTCCGCGCTGTAGGCGGATGGATACTCCTCGTACAACTGCACATCGCTCAGCAGGCCGGCCCGCGCATGACAGCCTTCGAGCAGGTCGTGACTGAGTATCCGGTTTTCGGGGAAGCGTCCATTGAGCGAGCGCTCGAACGCATCGACGTCATAGATGCCTTTGCCGATGAACGAGCCCTCGCCGCACAGGTCCTGGTAAACATCGGATACGGCGCGCGTATAAGGGTCGATGCCGGGCTCGCTGCCGAACAGTCGCGCATAGCGCGACCGATTCGTGCCCGGAAGGCTCACCGCCACGCGCGGCTGCAGGATGCCGTAGCCCGCGGTTACCCGCTGCAGCTTTTCGTCGAAATGCGCACGATTCAACGGGTGCGCCATCGCGCCCACGAACTGGCGCGCCGAATCACGCGGCAGCTGTGTATCCGTGTCCAGGGTGATGACGTACTTTACGCTGGACAACACCTCGGTCGCGCCGACGATCAGCGAGAAGCACGCCTGCGCGCCGCCGCGCAGCAGCGAATTCAATTCCGCCAGCTTCCCGCGCTTGCGCTCATAACCCATCCACAGCCGCTCCTGGGGATTCCAGCGGCGCGGGCGGTGGAACAGGAAGAAGGCGTCGCCGCTGGCGCCGGTCCTGGCACCCCGGTACTTTTGATTCAGCTCCTCGATCCTGCTCCTCGCCAGCAGCAACAACGGCTCGTCCTCCGGCAGCGTTTCCTCCTGTGCGTCGCGAAAATCGGAGAGCAGGCCAAACTGCAGGTGCTCATCCCGGTTCGCCAGGAACCGGACTTCAAGCGCCTCGATCAGATGCTCGATGTTTTGAGCGCTTGTGAGCATGGTCGGAACCACAACCAGCGTGCGGCAGTCCGGCGGAATTCCCCTGGAAAAGTCCAGACGCGGCAGCTGTCGGGGCGTCGTCAGCAAGGTCGCCACCCAATTGACGAGCGCAATTGCCAAATGACTGGTGCACAAAACCAGGAGGATCGCTACCAACGCGAGTATCCAACCATGCAGCCCGGTGGCCTGCGCTTTTGCCAGCAAGCTTCCGGCAAAAGTCAGCGTCAGCAGCGCGATTGAGCCCAGATAAAGTGGCACAGGAAATCGGCAGGGCGCTCGCTTCACGGCTGCGGCGATCGATAAGCGCACCTCGGCCGCACGTTCGAGCTGTGGCAGACCCTTGTCGATCAGGTAATAGCCTACATGCGCAGTGCGATCGCCATCGGTGCCAGCATGGGTGCCGCCTTTAGCCATCGCGCCGGCCGCACCTTCGTGCGCCAACTGAATCGCTTTGCGCGCGACCTCGCTCTCGGACAGACGGCTCGCTTTCGCTATCTTCTCCACGGCGTGGCGGTAGCGGTCACGGGTGGCGAAATCCATCCTGGCGTAAGTTCCGCCCGGGTCCTGCCGCAGTTTCTGCTCTACGGCACTCATCGTTTCGACGAACTCGCGCCAGTCCATTGCGCCGAGGAAGCGCAGACTGCCGATGCTGTTCGCGATCGAGACCTGTACCGAGGCTTGCTTTTGGGTTTCCGACTGCACCAACTGCTCGATCGTCAGGCCGGACTCGGACAGCCGCTGCTCGATCCAGGTCAGCGGCAATGCCAGAGCCGGGCTCTGGCCCTGCAGGCGTCGCGCCAGTTCCGCGACAAACGAGCTGACCATCGGTGGATTCGATCGCGCCATGTCCGCGACCGCCAGAATCAGGCTCTTCGGGTCTTGCTCGGCGACCTCCATCATCTGGTCCGCCCAGGCGTCGGCGCGGTCCCGGTCTATGGTGCTGGCCGCCTCGCGTGCGCCGACGCGGCGCAGATTCTCGATCAGCGCCAGGCGCAGCATGATCGGAATTGCCCACAACTCGCCTAACTTGAGCGCGGTGATCTTCTGGTAGGCTGCGACGAAGCGGCTGAGACTTTCCCGATCCACCCGTGCGTCGCCATGCGAGATCGCCTCCAGCGCGATGTCATACACGCGCGGCAGTCCCGCCGATGGGCCGTGCGCCAGGCGCGGCAGCTCCCTGCTGTAACCCTTGGGCAAATGTCGCTTGGCCGTGCGTATCTGCTCTTCGATCAGATAGAAATTATCGAGCAGCCATTCGCCCGCCGGCGAAATCCGCCGGTTGGCCTTGCCTTCCGCCGTCAGCAGCTTGTAGGCCTCCAGCAGAACGGCTTCGTTGTCAGCCAGCCGCGCGAGGAGCTGATCCGGCGCGCGTTGCGCGCTCAATCGGTGCGAACCCGCCAGGGTCTTGCCATGCTGTTCCATCTGGGCGGCGCTGAACAGTTCCGCCCGCAGCGGTGGCGCATCGCCGACGTACTGTTGTCGTGGCAAACCGTTGCCGCGCAGGCGCGCCCACGAACGGACCCAGGTGTCACGCATGCTGTTTCTGCTCGATTTCACTTCAGATAGCCGAACAAGACAGTTCGCGTCCTATATATCCCGGCGCACGCAGCGCCGTGGCCTGAACCCTGCAACCAAACGAGGGGATATCCCCCGAGGGGACTTTTCCCTCAAGGGGGATCGAGACCTTCGGGCGCCTCCCCCCGCGCTCCCCCGGGACCGGACCGCAGCAACATGACGTTTGCTGCGCATTCCCGGTAGGTTGTCGAAAAACGCTGCCCTGATACGCAAGTGCACCTCATCATGACGCCCTCTCAGAGAGGAGCGTTTTTCAATAGCCCTGACTTGGGGGATCTGAAAGGGGGACTAAGTAAGGGATGAGACCCTTCCTTTCCCATCCCGGCCCCTTTTTTCAACACCCTGCCGGCGGATGAAGCGGCCGATGAAAAGCCTGGCTGCAAGCGCGAAACCGATGAATTCTCACGGGTGCGCCGCAACATACTTCCCCGTATCGGCAGCCGCTGTCCGCCGGCCTTCCTTCAGGCCACCGCCGTGCCCGCTTAGCCGCCAGCGGCGACCACAACGCTGCCGCTCCGAGCGAGCCTCAAGACTATGACGAAAATCATGTGCCGTATGTACGCAAGCGCACGGAAGGCGGCGTCGCCGAACAATATGATTGCGAAAAATGGTCCGGCGCGGGCCGGCGCCATACCGACCCGGTGTGGCGCTGATGTGAGCTGCGCTGACGCCTCCACCGATCGACCGGCTGCGCAACAATCAACGAACGCGACCGGGACGCGCATGGCGCCGAACAGACCGGCCAACGGGGTGCGGCATTGGTCTGACCAGAGTGAATACAACTCTATACGTAAGGAGAATTAAATGAAACTTACCACGCTCGCTCTCTCACTACTGGTAGGCATAGGGGCCGGATGCACCAATGTGCGGCTCGCGCCTCCCGTTTCGCTGTCCGACTTGCCGAATTGTTTCGATGGTAATTACGACAGGGAACGGCGTCTGTATACGATAAAGAACGACGCTGGCAATCCGGTGAATCAACAGTGCCTGCTTACGGTGGGACCGCGCGGGGACGCTGCGCCGGCGTCAGGGCTCGGGGCGGGCAGCTATACGGTTTATCTTTCCAACGGCGGCGGCGGCGGCGCCGGCGGAACCATGCAGGCCTTCCACGGCGGCGAAGGCGGCGGCGGCGGCGGCGGCGGCGCCGGCGCGATGGAAATCCAGGCGGAGGTCGAACTGACCGAGGGGGTATACCTGCTCACGATCGGCGCCGGCGGGCTGGGTGGAAGTGTCTGCGTGCCGGTAGCCCGCCTCGGCGGCGGTCCAGGATGGCTGGGAAGTCCGAGCAACATCATCCGTGTCGCCACCGGCGAGCTGGTCCTGGGAATACCCGGGGCCGAAACGTACGTTCGTCCCAAGCGAGGTCAGGTCGAGAAAACGGCCGGCAAGATGGATGCGCACGGCGGCTCCGGCCCCGGGCAAACCAGCGGCGGAGCCGGGGCGACCCCTCAATCCAGGTACCAGCTCCAGGCCGAGGCCGTGCCGGGCGCAAGCAGGCTCGAATCTGGGCAGACCGGTGTGGGGGGTGCAGCCGGGGGCGATTATTCGAAGGAAGACAAACGGCCGAGCGAAGGCGGCGGCGGCGGCGCGGCGCGCCTCGGGCCTGGCGGCGCAGGCAGCGGCGAGACGCCGGCGCGCAAGGACACCGCGCCGCAGCGCGGCATGCTCGGCAGCGGCGGCGGCGGCGGCGAGGGCACTGCGCACCAATGCGACCCCGGCGCCCGCGGCGGGCACGGCTACATTGCGTTCCGCCCGATTTGATCCGGCCCGCGCTCTCGTCTCGCCGTCTTCCTGAAGGGCAGGTGCTTATGGTTTCTGCATGACACCTTCCCGTTTGTTCAAATGGGCGGCCGGACTGCTGCTTGCGCCGGTGCTGCTGGCCGTCCTGTTCGTCGCGATTTTCGGATGGAACTGGCTGCGCGGGCCGATCGAGCGCCTGACGCTCGACAAGACAGGACGCGAACTGGTTATCGGCGGCGATCTCGAGCTCGAGTTCGGCTGGCCGCTGCCGCGCATCCGTGCCGGCGCAGTGACCTTCGCCAATCCGGCCTGGGCCACGGAAAAGCAGATGGTTGCGGCAGATGCGGTCGAGATCGCGGTCGATCTGCCACAGTTGCTTCGACGCAACATCGTCCTGCCCGAAGTGCGGCTGGAGCGCCCGGTCGTGTTTTTGGAGCATGGCAGCGGCGGCCGGAAGAACTGGCTGCTGGATCTTGACCAGCAGAACGAACAGGCGCGCATCCGCATCGGTCGCCTGATGCTGGACCATGGACGGCTCGGCTACGACGATGCCGCGCAGAAGACCAAAATCCGCGCCGAACTTTCGACCGGACGCCCGACCTCGAACGCGGCCGCGAACGCGAAGGAGGACGGTGCGGGGGTCAGCTTTACCGCGCAGGGACAATACAAGGGCCTGCCGCTCACGGCCCGCGGCAGCGGCGGGCCGGTGCTTGGATTGCGTGACGAAAGCACGCCTTATCCGCTCAAAGCCGATTTCAGCGTGGGCCGCACCGGTGTGAAGGCCGACGGCACCATTACCAGTCTGCTGCAGTTCTCCGCCATGGACATGCGCCTCGCCCTGCGCGGCGACAGCCTGGCGCAGCTCTATCCGCTGCTCGGCATCGCGTTCCCGGAAACGCGCGCTTACCTGACCGAGGGGCGCATCGTGCACAGCGCGCACGCCTGGCGCTACGAGAAATTCTCGGGCCGGATCGGCGCCAGCGATATCGCGGGCAGCTTGCAGGTCGACACCGGCGGCAAACGCCCGGCGTTGAAAGCGGAGCTGGTGTCGAAGTTGCTCGATGTCGCAGATCTTGGCCCCTTGATCGGGGCGCGGCCCGGCAGTGTAGTCGCCGCCAAACAGGCGGCTCCAGCGCCCTCCCAGACAACAGTCGCACCCAAAACAGCGCAAGTGCGGCCCGCGCAAGCGCGCGTGCTGCCGGACCTGCCGTTCAAGACCGACCGCTGGGACAGCGTCGACGCGGAAGTGACGCTGAAAGCAAAGACCATCCGCCGCGCCAAGGAGCTTCCGCTCGAAGACCTCGCAGTGCACCTGAGTTTGCGCGATTCCGTGCTGACGCTCAATCCGCTCGATTTCGGCGTGGCCGGCGGCCACCTCAATGCCGTGATTTCGCTGGACGGGCGCCAGGATCCGATCCAGGCACGCGCCCAAGTGAAGGCCAGAAAAATCCTCATGGCCAAGCTGTTTCCGACAGTCACGCTGAGCCAGACCAGCATCGGCCAGATCAACGGCGAATTCGACCTCGCGGGAAAGGGCAACTCGGTGGGGCGCATGCTGGCGAGTTCCAACGGCAAGGTCGGACTGGTCGTCGCCAACGGCGAAATCAGCAAGCTGATGATGGAAAAGGTTGGCCTGCACCTGTGGGAAATACTGGTGTTGAAAGTGAGCGGCGACAAACTCGTGAAGTTGCGTTGCGGGGTCGCCGATTTCGCGGTCAAAGACGGCATCATGCGCGCCAATACGCTGATCTTCGACACCGAGGTCACTACCGTCATCGCTACCGGCAGCATCGATCTGCGACAGGAGCAACTGGATCTGACGCTCAACCAACAGACCAAGAACACCAGTCCCCTGGCCTTGCGCAGCCCGATCTACGTTCGCGGCAGCTTTGCCCAGCCCGACGCCGGCGTCGACAAGGGTCGCGTCGCTGTACGCGCGCTCGGTGCGATTGCGCTGGGCATCGCCAGTCCGGTGCTGGCGTTGATCCCATTGATCGACGCGGGGCCGGGGGAAGACAGCGATTGCCGGCGGCTGATCCGGGATACCCGGGCTGTGCCGGATGCAAGGAGCAAAAAAGCAGGCCCTCGGTCATGAGCATGAACCGAGGGCCCGGACCCGCCAATCGACTTCAGGGAGGAGAGAAAAGTGACTGGCAAGTACGGTGTCATTATTGCCCGCCATTTAGGCAAGTTCTGTGCGCCAGCGCACATACACAAGAAAATGCCCGGAGTCGCTGCGCGGGCAGGCAGGCGTTCGTCGGTCGCGCCGGGTCAGCCAGAAGCGGGCGTTATGCGCGCTAGCGAACGGAAGCACGGGGAGATAGCGCGTACTCTCGAACTGCATCACCGGCCGGCCGTGAATCTGTCCAAGTGAACGGTTTTGGTCAAACAATCAAAAGGAATTCTGATGAAATATTCAATAGTGTTCTCAGCGGTACTGATGGCGCTGACTTTGAGCGCGTGCGACAGGCCGACCGTCGTAACTCCTGCGGCAGTGGTTACCGTTCCCGTCCCGGGGCCCGCCGGCCCGACCGGTGCCACCGGATCGACCGGCGCCACCGGTTACACCGGAGCCACCGGGAGTGCCGGCGCAACCGGAACCACGGGTGATACCGGGGCCACCGGCGAGCGCGGCAAGACCGGCGGTGACACCGTGGTAATCGTCCCGGCCAAGTAGCGCCGGGTTTTCGCCGAAAACGTCCGCCATGCGCGGCGCCAGTGCCCTCGCGATTGCTGGCGCCGCGCATGCATTTCTTTTCATGGTTTCACGCGAAGGAATAAAGTCCATTTGCGTACCCGGATTTGCCGCGGTGATGGCGTTTTGCCTGCTCGCTGCGGCCGGCTGTGCGACCCTGCCTGACACCGATGCCCTGATAGCGCGGCACACCGCGCAAGCCGCCAGATTCGAAAACGCGCGCGGCCCGCTTTCCGCGAAGAAAAGCGCCGCCATCCTGGCGCAACTCAAGCGCAAATCCGGCGACATCGATATTCTGGAAAAGCAGATCGCGCTGGAACAGGCGATCGTCGGCAGTCCGCTGATCCTTGGAAACAAAATCACCCTGTTGCAGGACGGCGCGGCCACCTACGCGGCGATGTTTGCCGCAATGCGCAAAGCGCGCGACCATATCAACCTCGAAACCTACATCATCGAAGACGACGAAATAGGCCGGCAGTTCGCCGACTTATTGTTGGAGCAGCAGGGCAGCGGGGTTCAGGTCAACCTGATCTACGACAGCTTCGGCGCATTCAATACGCCGAAGACATTCTTCGAGCGCTTGAGGCAAGGCGGAATCGCGGTACTCGAATTCAATCCGCTCAACCCGCTCGCGTCGAAGGCGCCGTGGCTGATCAATAACCGCGATCACCGCAAACTGCTCGTGGTCGACGGGCGCACCGCATTCATCGGCGGGATCAATATCAGCAGCGTCTATTCCTCGGGATCAGTCGCCAGGCGCGCCATGAAAGCACCCAAGGATGCGGTTGCATGGCGCGATACGCACATTCAAATCGAAGGCCCTGTGGTCGGCGAACTGCAGAAGCTGTTCATGCAAACCTGGGATAAGCAGCACGGCAAGCCGCTCGCCCGGAAGGAATATCTTCCCGCGCTGACAGCCCAGGGCAACGATATTGTGCGTGCCATCGGCAGCACGCCCGACGATCCCTACAGCCTGATCTACCTGACGCTGATATCGGCGATCGGCAATGCGGAAAAGCAGGTGTATCTGACCAACGCCTACTTCGTTCCCGACCCCCAGCTGCTGCAGGCGCTCATCGACGCCGCCGCGCGCGGGGTCGATGTGAGACTCATACTGCCGAGCCATTCCGACTCCGCGGTCGTGTTTCACGCCGGTCGCTCGCACTATTCGGATCTGCTCGAGGGCGGCGTCAAAATCCACGAGCGCGTCGGCGCGCTGTTGCATTCCAAGACTGCGGTCATCGACGGCGTCTGGTCCACGGTGGGCTCGACCAACCTCGATTGGCGCAGCTTCCTCGACAACGACGAGATCAACGCGGTCATCATCGGGCGCGAATTCGGCCAGAAAATGCTGGCCATGTTCGCCGCCGACCTCGCCGCCTCCGAGGCAATCGATCTGGAACGCTGGCAACGCCGACCGCTCTCCTTCCGCTTCAAGGAATGGATGGCGCGGGTGTGGGGGCGTCTGCTTTAGCATGAGCGACGCCGCCAAGACCTCCCGCGATGGGGCGCTTAGCCCGGCGAAACTGCGCCTGAACCGGCATGCACAACTGGCGGCGGTCGTGATCGTCCTCGCCGGCTGCTATCTGGTTCTGCATCCGTTCATTCCCGGCATCTTGTTTGCCGCGGTTGTGTGCTCGGCGACATGGCCGCTGTATGTGCGTCTGCGCAAGGCGCTTTGGGGCCGGCCGGCGCTCGCGGCGCTGGCGCTGACCCTGCTGCTGATCGTCCTGGTGATCGGCCCCACCGTGCTCCTGGCGGTCGCGCTTGCGGACAGCGTAACAGCGGTGGTCGCGGCGAGCAAAGCGGTGCTGATCGGCGGCCCGATCAAGCCGCCCGCATGGGTGCGGGAGATCCCGATGTTGGGAGACCTGCTCGCCGACTATTGGCAGCGCCTCGCCTCCAGCCGCGACAGCCTGTTCACGCAATGGCAAGGCCTGCTGGAGCCCGTGCGCAACTTTCTGCTTGGCGCGGGAAAGGCCACGGGCGAGGGCTTGCTGCAACTGGCGCTGGCGAGCTTTATCGGCTACTTTTTCTACCGCGACGGCGAAGCGTTGATAACTGCCTTGCGCAAAGTGCTGGACCAAATCGCCGGCGGGCTCGGCGACGAGTTGCTGCAAACGATAGACAGCGCCGTGACCGGGGTGATACACGGCATCTTCGGTACGGCGCTGGCACAGGCGCTGTTGGCGCTGGCCGGTTTTCTCATCGCCGGCGTCCCCGCCGCCTTCGTGCTCGCCGCGGCGACGTTCCTTCTTTCCATCGTCCCGATCGGGCCGCCTCTGGTATGGGGCGGCGCTGCCGTGTGGTTGGTCTTCGAAGGCCAAATGGGTTGGGCGATATTCATGGTCCTGTGGGGAGTTCTCGCGATCAGCGCCATAGACAATCTGGTCAAGCCCTACCTCATCAGCCGCAGCAGCAAGCTGCCTCTGCTCGTGATTGTGCTCGGCGTGCTTGGCGGCGTGCTCGCGTTCGGCTTCATCGGCCTGTTCATTGGCCCGCCGGTGCTCGCGATCGGGCTTACGCTGGTACGGTTCTGGATCGCGCATCGGCCGGGAGAGACAATCGCGGGGGAAGCGGAAGCTGCCGGCGCAACCGTGCCGGCCCAGGATTCAGGATCGCAGCTTCGTTAGAGCGCGAGGGGAGGCATCTCCCCGTTTTGCTACGGATTCCCGGACGAACGGCCCTGATGCCAAGGCTCGCCCTGCCGCCGTACACGTTGCGGCTGGCCGTTGCCGGCCGACCCCCGGTGCTGCCCTTGCCTGGTCCCGCAGTCGGTTATTTGCGCCCGCCGACGACGAGCAGGAACACACCGAGCACAATCGCCCCGGCGCTGACGATCACCGGGACGTTTACATTTTGCTTTTCCTCGACCTTGAGTTCGATCGGGCCGAGCTTCATGCCCGTGGTTTCCTTCGTATAACTGAAGCCGCCGTAGACCAGGCCGAGGCTCCCCGCCACGATCAGGATGATGCCTATGAGTTTTGTGGGATTCATCTGCGCCTATCTCCAAGAGAGGTAAAAAGGTGAGTCGAGACTACTCTGCTATTGCTCGTTTTTCCAGCCGCGTGCGGCCTCGGCGCAAAAGGTTGCCAGGTCTTCGAGTACGGTCTGTACCGCACGATTGGCCGCCACCACGCCGCCATAGGCGTTCTCGCTCGCGGCGGGAACGGCGGCCTCGAATTCGCGCCAGACAAGCACGCGACGCGTCCTGTCGTCAACGAGGTAGGCGCGCAGCGTGAAACGGACGCGGCTGGGCAGGCTTCCGAATTCATGTTGCAGCCGGATGATCTCGGTATCAAGCCGCAGCTCGCCGACCGCGGCGCTGGGCGTCAGTGCCACGGCGCGGAATGCCGCGGTGCGTTCGATGGCGGCGACGAGCAGCGGCGCGAGCATGCGCGCCGGCGGGTCCACCCATTCGCTGTGCGCGAAGTACTCGAGCTTGTGCAGCTCGCGCACGTAAATGATGCGCTGGCTGTCGAAGCCGGCGGCCGCGCGCGCAGGGTTAATGATCAATGTCGGCGCAGTGGACAATGCGGTGGCGGAAGGTTTGCTCGAACCTGCGGCCGGTGCTGCTGTCGCGGGCGCACTCTCGAGAGCATAGAACGCCGGATTCGGCGTTGTTGTCGGGCGCAGCGTGCTGCATGCCCCGAGCGCTATAAGCAAAATACCGGCGGCGAACGGCCCTGCGAAGCGAGCGACGGACATTGTCATCATGGTTTTCCTGCTCCCGTTCCCGCTTCTCCCGGACCTTCCGGGACTGGTTTGCGGCCGAACAGCAGGCCGCGCGGGTCGCGCTCGGTCTGCTCGCTCAGGCGGCGCAGCGAAGTCGCCAGTACACTCAGTTCGCCGAGCAGGCGTTCCAGTTCAGGCAGCGTTTCCGCGGTGAAGCGCTTTACGTCGGCGCCGACCGAGTTGACCGTCTTTCCGGCCCCGGCGCTGGTTCGGGCGACTTCGTTGCCCATTTTTTCGATCGCCTCCGCGCTGCGACCGATGCGATCGATCACCGGCCCCAGTTGCGCCGTCGCGCCCGAGGTGTTTTCGAAAGTGCGCGCGGCGTTGGCCATGCCCGCGTCGAGCGTGTTCTTGCGCGCGGCAATGGTGCGCGCCACGGTGGCGATGTCGGCGAGCGCGCTGGTAAACGCCACCCGGTTCTCGTCGCTGAGGATGGCATTGATGTTGTTCGATGTGCTGTCCAGTTTGGCAAGCACGCTGGTGAGGACATTCTCCAAACGCGCGCTGAGAGAGGGCTTGGTGCGGATCTGCGGATACGCGCTTGTCTCGGTCGCGCGCAGCAGAGGTGCATCCGGAGCGCCGCCGCTGAGTTCGACATAGGCGATCCCGGTCAGGCCCTGCGTTTTCAGAACCGCTTCGGTGTCCTCCTTGATCGGCGTACCGCGCTCGATCGCGAACAGCAGGTTCACCCGCTTCGGGTTGCCCGGGTCGAGCTGTATCTCCTGCACTTTGCCGACGTCGACGCCGGTGTACTTGACTGGCGCGTTCAGATTGAGTCCGGCCACCGATTCGTCTATGACCGCGAGGTACAGGTCATAATGCTTCTGCAATGCCCCGCCCGAGGCGAGCCAGAGCGCGCCGACGATCAGCGCCGCGCCGAGGACCAGCACGAACAGCCCGACAATCGGATAGTTCACTTTGGTTTCGATGGCCGTTTCTCGCTTGTGCTATCGGTTTGCGCATCTGCCTGCCGCTGTTCCTGCTGCTGCGCCGCTCTGCCGCGCGGGCCGCTGAAGAACTGGCGGATGGCGGGATGGTCCATGTGGGAGAGCTCGGACATCGAGCCGATGCCCTGAACCTTGCCTTCGGCGAGCACGGCGACGCGGTCGGCAACCTGCCACAACAGGTCGAGGTCGTGCGTGATCATGACTATGGTCAGGCCGAACAGGTCGCGCAGCTTGCGCACAAGTTCGTCGACGCCGCCGGCACTGACGGGGTCGAGACCGGCGGTCGGTTCGTCCAGGAACAGCAGTTCCGGGTCGAGCGCGAGCGCGCGCGCGAGCGACGCCCTTTTCATCATGCCGCCACTGAGTTCGGACGGATATTGCGCGCCGACCGCAGGCGCAAGGCCGGTCAGGACCAGCTTCGACGCCGCGATTTCATCGATTAACTCTTGTTCCAGTTCGGTGTGCTCGCGCAGCGCCAGGCCGACATTTTCGCTTACCGTCAGGGAACTGAACAAACCGCCTTTCTGGAACATCACCCCCCAGCGCCGGCGCAGCGCCAGGGCCTCGTCGTCCCCGAGTGTTTCCAGGTCGGCGCCCAGCACGCGGATGGAACCCGAATCCGGGCGTTGCAGCAGGATCATTTCGCGCAGCAGCGTCGATTTGCCGGAGCCCGAGCCGCCGACCAATGCAAGCACTTCCGCGCGGCGCACTTCGAGGTCGAGTTCGGCATGCACCACATGGTCGCCGAAGCGCGTGGACAGCTTGCTGATCTCGATCACCGCCTCGCTCCCGTGCATGCTGTCCCCGTGCGGGGCTTCGATATGGGCTGTGCTTTGCACTTCAGAGGTCCAGTGCGCTGAAGGCGACCGAGAACAGGGCATCGGCAACGATCACCAGGAAAATCGACTGAACGACACTGCGCGTGGTCTGGCGGCCGACGCTGTCGGCACCGCCTTGGGCGCGAAAGCCGTGAAAACAGCCGACCACGGCGATGATGGCGGCGAACACCGGCGCTTTGCAGACCCCGATCAGATAGGAAGTAATGCTGACCGCCTTGACCAAGCGGTCGAGAAACTCGGGAAAGCCGACACCGAGCTGCGCGCGTGCCATGATCATGCCGCCGAACACCCCGAGCACGTCCGCAAACACCGTCAGCAGCGGCAGCGCAATCAACAACGCGAGGATTTTCGGCACGACCAGCACATCCAGCGGCGCGATGCCGAGCGTGCGCATGGCGTCGATTTCCTCGGTCACGGACATGGTGCCGATCTGCGCGGCGTAGGCCGAGCCCGAGCGCCCGGCGATGATGATGGCAGTGATCAAAGGCGCGAACTCGCGCAGCATCGACAAGCCGACGAGGTCGGCCACGAAAATGTTGGCGCCGTATTGCCGGAGCTGATCCGCGCCCTGGTAGGCAACGACGACTCCGAGCAGAAAGGACAGCAGACCGACGATCGGCAGCGCGTTGAACCCGGCGCTGCGAATGTTGTACAGGACCGGACGCCACCTCAGGCGCGCCGGGCGCACGACGCATCCGGCCAGCGCGAGCGCAGTTTCACCGACGAAGCCGAGCAGCGCAACAAGCTGCTGCAAGGCGGATTCGGCGCTCCGCCCCAACGCTTCAAGTATGGGCGCAGGGGGCCTCGCACCTGCGGCGAGCGCATGTTTGCGGTCGGCCACCTGCTCGCCCACGCCTTCCAGCAGTTTGGCGAATTGCGGGCGCAAGCCGCTTAGGGTCACGACCATGCCTTCGTCGCGCAGCCGCAGCAGCAGCTTTTGCAGCACCCACGCCCCAGCCGTGTCCAGGGCCTCGATGCCGGCGACGTCGGCTACAGCCACTGTACCGGAAGCTACGCGCACGGACGCGAGCCGGTGCGGGAGGGCGCCGATGCCGCGCGCAGTCCAGGACCCGGACAAGGCGAGCTCGTGCGCAGTCGGCTGAGCGATTGCGGCGGGTGCCGGCGACAGTGGTTTCATAGATAAATGCGAAGGTAGATGAAATGTCCCGCTCCGTATGTGCGGGAGCGCACAGAACGCCGTCATCGGAGGGGAAACAATGGCGCCAGACTCTTGGCTCGTCGTTCGCGGTTCGTGGCGGGAACAGGGAACAACGCGTTGGTCAACCAATACTCTGCGGCGGAACATCATGCATATTCTTCGAATCGTAGCGGCAATAACGTTTCTCCTGTCCGCGCTGGCGCTCGGCGGCTGCCAGACCACCACCTCCGGCGGGGCGGTCGGCGCGGAGCGCAAGCAGCTGTTGCTGGTTTCCTCGCAGGAACTCGATCAGATGGCCGCGCAAAGCTACAACAAGCTCAAAGCCGATGCCTCCGCCAAGGGCGCGCTCAATACGGACAGCGCGATGCTGCAGCGGGTACGCGCCATCGCCGCCCGCATCGAGCCGCAGACCCGGGTGTTCCGTGCCGACGCGCCCGGGTGGAAGTGGGAAGTCAACGTGATCAACAGCAACGAGCTCAATGCCTACTGCATGCCGGGAGGCAAAATCATGTTTTATTCCGGACTGATCCGGCAGCTCAATCTGAGCGATGACGAAATCGCAGTCGTGATGGGGCATGAGATTTCGCACGCGCTGCGCGAGCACTCGCGCGAGCAGGTGTCGCAGGCCATCGCGGCGCAGACGGCAATCGGCGTCGGTGCCGCGCTGCTCGGTCTCGGGCAGGGCTCCAGCGACATGGCGAATATCGCTTACCAATCCCTGATTGCAACCCGGTTCAGCCGCACCGACGAAAACGAAGCCGACCGCATCGGCCTGGAACTCACGGCGCGCGCGGGCTACGATCCGCGCGCCGGGGTCAGCCTGTGGCAAAAGATGATCAAGGCCAGCGGCGGCGGACGCCCGCCCGAGTTCCTCAGCAGCCACCCTGCGGAATCGAGCCGGGTGCAGCAGATCGAGGCACTGTTGCCGACCGTCATGCCGCTGTACACGGCCGCGCGCCGCGGCGGCTGAGCCTGGACGATTGCCGCGTTGGACAATCTTTGTTTTTTCGCACAAAGGATTTCGTCATGAATATCACCTTGAGTCTGGCTCCCTTGGTATCGCTGATTGCGGGCGTGCTTATTCTGATCGTGCCGCGGCTGCTCAACTATATCGTCGCGGCCTATCTGATCGTGGTCGGCTTGCTGGGGCTGTTCGGCGACATACATCTGCGCTGAACCGGGCTGGCGCGCTCAGGGGCGGACTACGGCAGCGAGGAAGTTGGCCTCGAAAATTTCGGCAAGTACCCGAATCGCGATGGCGATGATCGAAAGCGCAACCCCATCGCGTGTTTGACTTGGTTTTCAACATGGTCTAGTATCGGACCATGATTAAGCTGAACATCAACCAGGCCAAGACCCATCTCTCCGCGTATCTCGCTCGGCTGCGCCGGGGCGAGACCATTGTGCTGTGCAAGCGCAATACCCCGATCGCCGAGATCCGGCCGCTGCGCCAGCCGCGCACGCGCAAACGCCCGATCGGCCTGGCGGCGGGCGAATTTACCATTCCGGCGAGTTTCTTCGACCCGCTGCCGGCGGATCTGGTCGCGGCATTCGCCGGCGAATCCGAATCCTCATGAACCTGCTGCTTGATACCTGCACCTTCCTCTGGATCGCGCAGGATTCGGGCGAATTGTCTCAAACGGCGCGGGATGTGTTCGCCGATCCGGCCAATGACGTTTACCTCAGCGTGGTGTCCGCTTGGGAGATCGCGGTCAAGCAAGCGCTCGGACGGCTGCCGCTGCCTGAAGCGCCGGATCGCTATCTGCCGCAACTGCGAGCCCGGCACGGTATCGAAAGCCTTGCACTCGACGAGGAATCGGTCATGCAGATCGGGAAACTTCCCGACCATCACCGCGACCCCTTCGACCGCATGCTGGTGTGCCAGGCGCTCGCCCATGGTCTCACGCTGCTCACTCCGGATCCGCTCATCTCACGCTACCCCGTCCGCACCGCGTGGTAATCCTGGGGCCGGATGCGGCGCGGGCCTCCCCAAGCGGCGCTCGCCGGCGCTACGCGGCGCAAGAACGAAAGCTGTTTCCCGCCTGCTTGGCGCGGTACATCGCGGCATCGGCGGCGCTGGCCGGCGCATCCGCGTCCTGGCCGTCTGCCGGATAGAGCGCAATGCCGACACTGATGCCGATGGCGACGGTGTGCCTTTGGCCGCCAAGCCGGAACGGCGCAGTGAGAGCGGCAATGATCTTCCTGGCGAGCAAGGAATGGTCTTGGGGCCACATCACGCGGCGAAAAAAGCGGGAAGCACAAAGAAAAGCCACCCGGTTCTGGAAATGGCCGCGATTGCCACGACACGCGCAGTTGCTGCCAGATTGCAGTCTCCGCGGAATTGCCGGAACTGTACGTGCGGCGACCGACATATGCCGCTATCGCGCCATGAATGTCGGAGGCACGGCCGAGGCCCCGCGTCCGGAGCACTCATCAAGTACCGGTCTTCCCGGCAAATCGCGGCAGTTCCACCCGGGCCAATCCGTGGCCTAGGTCGGATCTGCCCGGAAACCCGGTCTTAAGCGCGCCAGCGCACGGAATTCACGGCAGGCGAAGCGGACAATACACAACACGATCCGGGTCCTCTGGCCTGGTCGTTACTGAGCCAGGTCTCAATACCCTGGGGAGAGCAAAAATGAATGCCCAAGTCAAGAAGTTCCTGCATTTGCCGGTGCTGGTCGGAGGCACTGTCGCGATCCTGGTCAGCGGCATTGTCATTGCTTCGCTCGCGTTCTCGGGCCAGGAACTTGGCGGCGTCGCTGCGCCGGCCGAGGCGTTCGAGACAGCCGCGGTGCCGGCTATCGCGGCACCCGCTACCCGCGCCCGCCGCTGCGGCGAGTGCGGGGTGATCGAGTCGGTGCGGGAAATCAACGCTCCCGATGAAAAAGCCGCAGTCGAGTCGCCGGGTCGTAGTCCGACCGGAAAGCGCGGCGAGATCGAGGCGAAGCCGCTCGGAATCCACGAAATCACCATTCGCATGCAGGACGGATCGATGCGCGTGATCACCGACGCCAAACCGGCGAGATGGAGACACGGGGAGCCGGTAACCATCATCGCCGGCGTGGATTGATGGATGTTGCATCCGGCGCTGCCGGCATGGAGACAGGATCCGAACCGCCCGTTGCCGCCGCGGAAGCCGCGGCGCTCGTGGATCGCCGCTGCAACACCGGCATGAGCTTGGCGCTGACTGTTCTGGCGGTGATCGCGCTGGTCGCCGCGCTCTACCTGGCGCGCGCGTTCTTCGTGCCCTTGCTGATCGGCATCCTGGCAAGCTACGCGCTGCGCCCGGTGGTGGACTGGCTGGAGGCGCACTATATACCGCGTCCGGCGGGCGCGGCGCTGGCGCTGGTCGCGCTGGCGGGCAGTCTGTCCTGGGTCGGCTATGCGTTGAGCGACGACACCGCGGCGATGATCGAGCGGCTGCCCGAGGCGGCGCGCAAGCTGCGCCAGACCATGAGTGCATCGCGCGCAAGCGGCAAGACGCCGCTGCAGAACATACAGGAGGCGGCCAGCGAAATCGAGGGGGCGACGGCGGAAGCCGCCCTGAAGCCGGGAAGGCGGGCTGCCGTGGCGCGCACGCCGGAGCCTTCCGTCTGGTTGCGCAACTACGCCGTTGCGCAATCCGGTCTGCTGGCCAGCGTTGCCGCGCAAGCGCCGATCGTGTTGTTGCTCGCTTATTTTCTGCTGGCTTCCGGGGTGCATTTCCGGCGCAAGCTGGTGCAGCTCGTCGGCCCTTCGCTGTCGCGCAAGAAGGACGCCGTGCGCATTCTCGAAGAGATCGATCTGCAGGTGCAGCGCTATCTGCTCGCCACGCTCATGTCCAACGCGCTAGTCGGAATCGGTACCTGGCTCGCATTCGCGGCGCTCGGCATGGAGCATGCGGGCGTCTGGGGCGTTGCCGCCGGCGTGCTGCACTTCGTCCCGTACCTGGGCTCGGCGCTGATCGTGCTCGCGGGCGCCGTCGCCGCCTTTGTGCAGTTCGGCTCGGCGCTGTACGCCCTCGCTGTCGCCTGCGTGGCGCTGCTGGTCGCGGGTGCGATAGGACTGGTGTTCATGACCTGGCTGCAGAGCCGGGCCGCGCGCGTGAACGCGGCGGTGCTGTTCATCGCATTGCTGTTCTTCGGCTGGCTTTGGGGCATCTGGGGGCTGCTGCTCGGCGCGCCGCTCCTCGCCATCGTCAAAGTGGTCTGCGACCGCGTTGAGACGCTGAAGCCGGTAGGCGAACTGCTTGGGCAATAACTATGTGCGTTGGCAGACAGACCCTGCCATGCATACGCAATAAGCTTGTGCATCCGGGGTAACGCGCAAGCGATGCTTGCATCATCCCGGTTTTACATCCACCTGAAGGACACGGAAATGAACTGGGATCGCATCGAAGGCAACTGGAAGCAATTCAAGGGCAACGCCAAAGTGCAGTGGGGCAAACTCACCGATGACCAGCTCGACGTCATTGCAGGCAAGCGCGACAGCCTCGCCGGCAAAATCCAGGAGACCTATGGCATTACCAAGGATGAAACGGAGAGGCAGCTGGCCGATTGGCACAAGCGTATTCAGGAAATGACCCACGTCAGGTGAGGCCGCGTGAACACTGGCGCGATGGCGGGCGATACCTTCATCGTCGCGCCCGGCGCTGCAGCAAATAAGGGAACGACCGTGAACAGGATCGGGAACAACACGATAGCAATTGCGATAGGACTCGCTTTCAGTGCCGGCGCAATGGCGCAAGCCATGTCGAAAGGCGAGTACAAATTCGGCCAGAACAGGGTTGCCGCCGAGTACAAGTCCGGCAAGGCGGCCTGCGCAGCCCTCGCCGGCAACGCAAAGGACGTTTGCAGGTTGGAGGCTTTGGGCAAGGAGAAGGTCGCGAAGGCCGAACTCGAGGCGCAGTTCAAGCCTTCCGTGAACGCCAGTTACAAGGTCAGCATCGCCACGGCGGACGCCGATTATTCGGTGGCCAGGGAAAAATGCGATGACGCGGCCGGCAATGTCAAGAACGTCTGCATCAAGCAAGCCAAGGCCGCCGCGGTTGCCGCGAGAGCCGATGCCGGTGTGCGCAAGAAGACCACCGATGCGCACGAAAGGGCCGATGAAAAGTCGGACAATTTCCAGGGCGTTGCGGACGAGAAGACTTTCGCGGCGCAGAAAAAGGCGAATGAACAAAGCGCCGAAGCGCGCAAGGATGCCGCGCTGGACAAGCGCGATGCCGACTACGCCGTGGCGAAGGAGAAGTGCGATGCGTTTGCGGGCGATGCGAAAAGCAATTGTATGAACGAGGCGAAGTCGCGCTTCGGCAAGTCGTAAGTTGTACTCGATGAAGTGCGGATTCTCTTTTCAACCAGATGTTGGACATAGAGGCGGCAAAATGAAAACCATACGGAAATATTCAGTTGGCGCAGTTGCGGCAGCACTTCTGATCGGCCTGGGCGGCTGTGCCGGGATGTCAAGGCAGGACCAGGGCACTGCCACCGGCGCCGTCATAGGTGGCGTCGCGGGTAATGTCCTCGGCGGCGGCCTGGTCGGAACCGCGGCCGGCGCGGCGGTCGGCGGCGTCATCGGTCACGAGGTCACCAAACCGAAGTAAGCTGCTTGCGGCGAGGCGTAATCGATGCGCCTTGTCCCCGCTTGTTCGCCATCAAGGTGAGCCAGATGCAGGGGTTGATCGCGACATGCGTGCTGATGCTGGCGTTGACGCTTGCTGCGCCCGTTGCGCTGGCGCAAGGCGTTGCGCCGGACGCGCTGCTGCGAGCGGTCAGCGTCAAGGTATTCGACATCATCAGGCACGACCAGGGTTTCCAGAGAGCCGATTCGGTGAAAATCGTGGCACTGGTCGAGACCAATATCGCGCCCCTGTTCGATTTCGTCCATATGACCCGGCTCGCCATGGCGCGCAACTGGCGCCTGGCTACGCCCGAACAGCAGAGCGTGCTCACCGAGGAGTTCAGGACGCTGCTGGTGCGGACTTATTCCATTGCGCTCGCGCAATACCGCGATCAAGTCGTCGATTTCAAGCAACTGCGCGCGGCGCCCCTCGCAACCGAGGTGACGGTCAAATCCGAGGTCAAGCAACCGGGGAGAGAACGGATGACCCTGGACTATGCGATGCAGAAAACACCGGCGGGATGGAAGATCTACGACGTCAAGGTTGCGGGCGTGCGCCTGGTTACCACCTATCGCGAGGTGTTTGCCGAAAAAGTCCGTGAAGGCGGTGTCGACGGCCTGATTCAATTCCTCGTGGCCCGGAACCGGGAGGGCGGCTCGAGCTTCAATTCCGTCAATTCCTCGTTCTGGGAAAAGTCCAGCCTCATGTACGCGATCTTCCAGAATATGTTGCGGGGCGGCCGGCAATAGGGGCCGGTATCCGCAGTCCGTTTCTTACCCCCTAAGCGGATTTATGCGCAATTCCTGCACCCTTGCAGGCAGGTAACCGCCGGACGCGGATACTGGAGGCGAGCGTGAACAAAATTTTTGTCGTCCGGGCAAAGGATAGAGGAAACGATATGCCTAAGACAAAGCTGAATTCCATACTGCTGCTGGCATTGGCGCTGGTGGCGCCGGCCCTGCCGGGGCAGGAAGTCGCGCCAAACGTACTGCTGCAATCGACAACGCTGGAAGTAATCACGGCAATAAAACGGGAGCGAGACCTGCATGGTGGGCAACTGACGCAGGTCGCCAGCCTGGTTGAAACCAAGGTTCTGCCGCTGTTCGATTTTTCCCGCATGACGCGCATCGCGGTGGCGCGCAACTGGCGCCTGGCCAGCCCTGAGCAGCAGACGGCCCTCACCGCGGCGTTCAGGACGCTGCTGGTACGCACCTATTCGACGGCGTTGTCGAGCTATCGAGACCAGGTGATCGAATTCAGAAGCATGCACTCGGCGCCGGCCGATGTCGAGGTCACGGTCAAATCCCTGGTGAAACAATCCGGCACTGCGCCGATCGCCATGGACTACGACATGGAGAAGACACCGGCAGGATGGAAAGTCTTCGACATCAAGGTTGCAGGCATCAGCCTGGTCACGACATACCGCGACTCGTTTGCTGCAAAAATCCGCGACGACGGCGTGGATGGCCTGATCAAGGCGCTGGAGGAAAAGAACCGGCAGGGCGATTCCCGTTCCAGGGCACCCAAGACCTGAATCCGGGCCTGGCGGGCGCCGCCTCGCCCGGATCGGAGTAGTGCCAAACGGGGGGGGCAAAAAAAAAGACAGGCAAGCCTGTCTTTTTTTCACGCAGCCGAACCACCGATTACTTGGCGCCAGCGGCTTTCACGTCAGCTTTGCCTTCGGCTTTGACTGCCGCGGTGTCGGCCTTGGCCGTCGCTTTTTCTGTCTTGGCTTCGGCTTTCGTTTTGTCGGCTTTGGCGTCGGCTGAGGCGGCTGTCTTGGCGGCTTTGGCATCGGCTGCGGCTTTGACCTTCACAGCCTTGGCTTCGGCTTTGGCAGCTTTTGCGTCGGCTTTTGCCTTGATTTTTGCGGCTTTGGCTTCAGCAGCGGCTTTTTCTTTGGCAGCTTTCGCATCGGCAGCGGCAACCTTGGCGTCGGCCTTCGCGTCCACTTTGGCTTCAGCTTTTCCGGCTTTTACGTCGGCCTTTTCGGCTTTGGCTTCGGCTTTTACCGCAGCCGGGGTGGCAGGCGCGGCAGTTTGAGCGAATACGGAGGTGGCAAACAGGCTTGCAACGAGTACAGCGATCAATTTGTTCATTGGGTCTCTTTCAAAAGTGAGGGGAAAAACCAAAGCCTACGAACTCAGACTTCAGAAGTCTGTGAACTCGACTAACGCCAGAGGTCCCAATCGGTTGACTGCCGCACGCAAATATCGCGTCCGACGCCATGGCGTCACCCGTGAACATAGCCGTCCGGACTGCGCTCGGGCGTCGGCAGCAGAGGCCGGAAGATTTCAATCGCCGTGCCGACCGCCGTGGCCCTGCTTGCACTGGTTGTCACGGCTGCGAGCGGCTATGCTCGGTATGCGCGCCAGCGCACAGAAGCCGCAGCGCGAAAGGGGGATAGTCGTGCCTGTGGCCATGGGCCGCGTTTTGTATTGAGTGCAATCCTGCCCGGGGCGGTGCACGCTGTCCGACCGGGATACACGATAACGGCGGCGACCATCGGTCCCGCTCAACTCTAACGGAGAAACTCATGAAAGTTCACGCAAAAGCACTTGTTCAAGGTCTGGCGCTCGCGGGCGCCGTGTCGATTCTGCTGACCGGCTGCGGCAACCGCGAGGAGCAGGCCCTCGCACCGGCTGGCAGCGCGATGGCGCCGACGGCCAGCATCGGGACATCTCCTGTCGGCACGACGGTGGGGACGGAGATCGACGACAGCGTGGTAACGGCTAAAGTCAAGTCCGCACTGCTCGCCGACCACGACACCAAGAGCTTCGAGATCAAGGTGGAGACGCACAAAGGCCAGGTGCAACTCAGCGGCTTCGTCGATACACAGGCCCGCATCGACAACGCCATCGCGCTGACGCGCAACGTGGAGGGCGTCAAGAGCGTCGAGAACGCAATGAGCCTGAAGGACGGCAAGTCGACAGTGGGCAATGTTGTCGATGACGGTATCGTCACCGCCAAGGTCAAATCCGCATTGCTTGCCGATCCCGATGTCAAGAGCTTCGATATCGCCGTAGTGACGCGCAAGGGCGAAGTGCAGCTCAGCGGATTTGTCGACAATCAGGCGCAGATCAATCGCGCAATCGATATTGCGCGCGGCGTCGAGGGCGTGCAGAGCATCGGCAACGAAATGAGCATCAAGAAGTAAGAGACCATTCCAGAATTGCCGAAATGGCCCCCTGATTTGGGGGAGCACGAGGGGAGGCATCCCCTCGTTTTGTTACGGACTCTGAGAGCCGATTGCAACACCGGCAAGACGGGATTGAAACCTCGGCAGTGACTCCCGGTCGCGCTTTGCCGCAGCGGCGATGCAACCGCGACGATTACGCTGCCCCGCGCATGTCCTTGACGATTTCGTAGCAGGAGCAGCAGGCGGCTTCCAGGCCTCTACGGTCGAGAATGGTGATGTTGCCGCGGCTGTAGCTGATCAGCTTGTTTAGCTGCAGCGTGCGCGCGGCCTTGGTGACACCGACGCGCCGCACGCCCAGCATTTGCGAAAGAAAATCCTGGGTGAGCCGGAATGGACTCGATTGCATGCGATCGTGGGTCATCAGCAGCCAGCGGGCCAGACGCGCTTCGATTACATGAAAGCGGTTGCATGCAGCCGTCTGGGTGATCTGGGCCATCAAAGCGTAGGTGTAGCGATGCAGTTGGCGCTGCAATGCGTGGCCTTGCCGGAATGCCTTGAGAAACGGCGCCGCTTTCATGCGCATGGCCGTGCCGGTTCCCTGCACCAGCGCGCGCACCGGGGAAATGCCGATCTCGAGCGCGAGAGGAATGCCGACCATGCCTTCGCGGCCGACCAGGCCGACCTCCAGGGCCTGATGCTGGTCCACCAGGGTCAGCAGGGAGACAATGGAGTCGTTGGGAAAGTAGACGTGCCTAATCTGCCCCCCGGGCTGGTAAAGCACCTCGCCGTAGGTGAGCGCGACCTGTTCCAGGTCTCCGATCAAGTGCTGGTACTCTTTGCGCGGCAACGCCGCCAGCAGGCTGTTCGCCACGGGCGCTGCCAGTGGAATATGCATATCGACCCCCGGGACAGTCGCGTTCCAATGGGCATCCGCATTGGGAAGCACCACAGGCGGCACACGGAGGTGCACAGATCCAGTTCCGATGTCGAAAAGCCTCGTCAATTGCCTTTGATCGGCGTCCTGCAACGCGCCGTAAGAGGAAGGCGGCGCTGCGGCTCGGCGCGAACGCTCTATATGGCCAAAAGGTACGGCAAAAAAGTTGCGATGTATGTGCGCCGGCGCACAGAGCCGCACGGTATCGAAGGCGAGAATTGACCCATACACGCCAGGGGCTGATGCCTCAATCGCAGGCCCGAAGCCGAGCGAGGAGCGGTTCGGGCGCTTTCCTGATCAGGGGATTCGAGCTTAACCACGAAAGGATAGTCAATATGCTATATACCATTGCCGTCGTCATGATCATCCTGTGGCTCTTGGGACTGGTCACCTCCACCACCATGGGGGGGCTCATTCATGTTCTGCTCGTTATCGCCATCATCGTCGTTCTGCTCAGGGTCATCAGCGGGCGCAAACCTCTGTGACCGGGGCGCAGCAGGAGTACAGGGACATTCACAAAAACGTTTCCTCTGCGGTCTTGGTTATTATGTTTTTCAGGCAGGTCAGCGGGCCGCCGCGGAACGGCGCGTAGCCGGTGCCTGGTATCAGGCCGGCGTCCGCAACGTCGGCGTCGGCAACTATGCCCTCAGCCACCACCGCCTGCGCTTCCTTCAGATCAAGCGCTACGTTGCAGCGTTCTGTTTGCCCACCTTGGCCAGCGCCTGTTCCAGGGCAGTCAGCACGCGACCGGAGTTGAACGGTTTGACGACGAAGCCGTCGGCGCCGCCCTTCAACGCTGCCTGCACGGTTTCGCGATCGGCGCTGCCGGTCACCATCAAAATCAAGGTTTGCGGCAATTGCGCCCGGATCTCAAGCAACACATCCAGGCCGCTCATCTCGGGCATCACGTTGTCGAGCCAGATAATATCGGGCTTCAGCACGAGCGCCAGTTCGATGCCTTTCTTGCCGTTGGTCGCTTCGCCGACGATTTCATACTCGTTGTCGAGGAGAACGGCGCGCAAAATCATGCGCGACATACTGTCGTCATCGACGATCAAGGTCCTGCGGCGGTGCTTGTCTGCCATGCAAATCAATCTGTAATTTGCCGAACGCCATTATGTCATACGGCGGGCCGGGAAATACCCGTAATCGGGTTCTCGCCTACGCCGCCGGCCGTGGCGGCCCGGAAGAATAGGATATTCGATTCCTATTTGCCGAGCCGAGGTGGCGGGAGCAGGTGCGGACGCGATCCCGCAATGCGCGTCATGGGAGAAAAAAGGACAAGTAAGGCCCGGCGTAGATAGATACCTACCGCTGAAGCCCAGAGACCGCGGAGGTCGCAGCGGTACATTCAAAAGGGATTTTTCTCCGTGTCCTCGTCGGCTCAAACCTTTCTGGTTTTCAGATAGTTCATCGGACCGCCGCGAAACGGCGCGAAGCCGGTGCCGAAGATCAGGCCGGCATCGGCGAGGTCGGCGTCGGCGACTACGCCTTCGGCCACCGCCGCCTGCGCTTCCGTGAGATACGGCGCGACCAGGCGCTCGATCAGTTCGTCAGAGACCGCGGCGGGCGTGCCCTTCACCGCTTTGCCTTCGCGCCACTCGTAATAGCCGCGCCCGCTTTTCTTGCCCAGATTGCCCGCGGCGACCAGTTGTTCGAGTTTCTTCGGCACCGTCGCCGGCCGGCCGGCGGCGGCGCTCGCGGCGGCGAGGCTCTTGCCTGCCGCGACGCAGATGTCCAGGCCGACGGTGTCGGCGAGTTCGATCGGGCCCATGGGCATGCCGAAGCGGGTGGCGGCGGCATCGACCGTTTCCGCGCTCAAGCCTTCTTCCACCATGCGGATCGCCTGGTTGAGATAGGGGCCGAGCACGCGATTGACGAGGAAGCCGGGCGAATCCTTGACCGGCAGCGGCAGCTTGTCGAGCTGCCTGACGAAGGCGGCGGCTTTGTTCGCAATGACAACATCGGTGTTCGCGCCGGCTACCACTTCGACCAGCATCATCTGCGCCACCGGGTTGAAGAAGTGGATGCCGACCAGGCGGCCCGGATTTGCGAGCCTGGCGCCGATGTCGGCGAGCTTGAGGCTGGAGGTGTTGCTGGCGAGAATCGCATCGGGCCTGGCGTCTTGTTCCAGCCGGGCGAACAGCGCGCGCTTGGCTTCGAGGTTTTCGAATATCGCCTCGATGATCAAATCGGCCTTTCTTACCCCGTCCCCGGCAGGATCGGGCACCAGGCGGTCCATGGCGTCGCGTATGCGCGCCTGATCGCGCAGTCGCCGCTTGAATAGCTTTGCTGCACGCTGCATCGCGGGCGCGAGGCGTTCGGCGTTCTGGTCCTGCAGCGTGACGCGCATGCCGCGCAGTGCGCACAGCGCGGCGATGTCGCCGCCCATCACCCCGGCGCCGATCACGTGCACGTGTTTGGCGGCAAAATCGCTGGCCTTGCCCAGCGCCTTCATCCTTTCCTGCAGGAAGTAAATCCGGATCAGGTTTTTCACGGTCTCGCCCTGCATCAGCGCGGCGGGCGCAGCCGGATCGTCCAGCGGCGGCGCGAAGGGGTCGCCATCGTAGCGCGCCCACAGGTCGAGGATCACATAGGGCGCCGGGTAATGCTCGGGCGCGGCGCGCTTCGCCACCTGCTTTTTCGCCATGGCGGCGACGACGGACTTGAGCGGCGCGGCGTTCATCAGGCGCTGCATTAACGGCGGTCGCTGCGGCGGCGGCGCTTCGAGCGCGATCATGCGCGCGGCGTTTTCCAGCACGCGCAGCGGCACGCAGACATCGACCAGGCCGATTTTCTTCGCCTTGCGCGCGTCCACGCTCTTGCCGCTGAGCAGCATGTCCAGCGCCGCGGTCGGGCCGACCAGCTTCGGCAGGTACTTGATCCCGCCCCAGGCGGGCAGGATCCCCAGCATCACCTCCGGCAGCGCGAAACGCGTCTTCGGATCGTCCAGTGCGACGCGATAGCGGCAGGCGAGCGCGAGTTCGACGCCGCCGCCCATGCAGAAACCGTTCACCATCGCGACCGTGGGGAAGGGCAGCGCCGCGACGGCGTGGAACATGTCCCAGCCGCGGCGGATAATGGCCATGCCGTCCTCGACGCCTTTCGCCCGGGCGAAATCGTTGATGTCGGCACCGGCGATGAAGCCCGATGCCTTTCCCGAGCGGATGATCAGGGCGCGCGGATGGGCGGCGCGGATTTCCTGCAGGATCGCGGTGAGTTCGGCGATGATGTCGGCGGAGAAGGTATTGGTCGATTCGCCGGCCTTGTCGAAGGTGAGCCAGACGAGATTGTCTTTGTCGGTCGAATAGCGCCAGTGGCGGTAATCCGTGCTCATAAATTCTCCACCAGCATCGCGCCGCCCTGGCCGCCGCCGATGCAAATCGAGGCAATGCCGCGCCGCGGCCGCGCTGCCGCCGTGGCGCCGCGCCGCAGCACCTGCAGCAGATGCAGCACGATGCGCGCACCGGAGGAACCGACAGGATGGCCGAGCGCGATGGCGCCGCCGTCGACGTTGAGCTTGTCCTGGTCCAGCGCGCCCAGGGGCGCATCCAGGCCGAGCTGCTCCTTGCAGTAGGCGGCGTCTTGCCACGCGGCGATGCAGCCGAGCACTTGCGCGGCGAAGGCTTCGTTGATTTCCCAGGCATCCAGGTCGTCGAGGCCGAGGCCGTGGCGTTGGAGTATCGGCGTTGCCGCGTGCACCGGACCCAGGCCCATTTGCGCCGGGTCCAGTCCCGCCCATTGCGAATCGAGGATGCGGCCGATCGGGCGCAAGCCGTGCTGCCGCACCGCTTCCTCGGAGGCGAGTATCAGCCAGGCGGCGCCGTCGGTGATCTGCGACGAATTGCCCGGCGTGATGTTGCCGTACTTGCGGTCGAAGAACGGCTTGAGCTTCGCCAGGTTTTCCATGCTGGAGTCGCGGCGCACGCCGTCGTCCGCCCCGTACAGCCTGCCTTCGGCATCGTAGACCGGTACGACTTCCTCCAGGCGGCCCTCATCCTGCGCGCGCGCCACGCGCTGGTGGCTGCGCACCGAGTATGCGTCCATTTCGGCGCGCGTGATGCCGAAGCGCTGCGCGAGATTTTCCGCGGTCTGGCCCATGAGCAGCCCGACGTAGGAATCGGTCAGTCCCTTCATGATGCCGATCACCGGCGCGAGATAGCCGAGCTTCAGTTTGGCGAGCACTGCCGCTTTCTGGCCGAAGGAGCGCGCGGCGTAGAAACTGGCGAGCCACAGCACCATCGCATCGGACAAGAGCAGCGGCGTGCGCGACAGCGCATCGGCGCCGCCGGCGAGCACGAGCTGGGAGCGCCCGGCCTGGATGTTGACCATGGCCGAATCGAGCGCCTGCATGCCCGAGGCGCAGTTGCGCATCACGGTCCAGCCCGGCACCTTGTCGCCGCAGCCCAGGCGCAGCGCGACCACGCGCCCGACGTTGACCTCGTCCGGGCTGGGCGAGGCGCAGCCGAGGATGACTTCGTCGAGTGCGTCCGGCGCGAACGGCTGGCGCGCGAGCAGGGTCTTGCCTGCCGCAACGGCCAGGTCGCCGGCCGAGAACGGGCCCGGCCGGTTGCGCGCTTTCAGGAACGGCGTGCGCGCGCCGTCGATGATGTAAATCGGTTTGGCCATGAAGGTCTCCAGGGGAGAGGGCTTAGAGCGCGGGCTGTATCGTCAGGCTGCCGCCCTGCGCGCTTCCTGTCAAGCCGTCGCCGCGCCCTGCCGCTACGCCCTCAGGCGCAGCGGTCGATCGCGCGCATATCGGTGTCATGTGCGAAAATGGCGCCGGTGCAGCGGCCGCGCGCCGCTTGACCCTGACGCCGCAGCCGCATCAACCCTCATATTTACCTTACCCCGACATGGCACATGGACGCGGCTCCGCCGCTTTATCCGTAGACACCGGGCCGCCCGCGCCCGGCGCGCGGCGCAACGAATGGCGCGCGGTCGGCATGCTGTTGCCCTACCTGTGGGAATACAAATGGCGCGTGCTGATCGCGCTCGCGTTCCTCGCCTCGGCCAAAGTCGCCAACGTCGGCGTGCCGCTGGTGCTGAAGTCCGTCGTCGATGCGCTCTCGCCCGAGCAGCAGGTGCTGGCGCTGCCGCTGGCGCTGCTGCTGGCCTACGGACTGCTGCGGCTCTCGACCGTGCTGTTCGCCGAGCTGCGCGACGTGGTGTTCGTGCGCGTGACGCAGCGCGCCATCCGCCGCGTCGCGCTTACCGTGTTCCGTCATCTGCACGCCCTGAGCCTGCGCTTCCATCTGGAGCGCCAGACCGGCGGCGTGACGCGCGACATCGAGCGCGGCACGCGCGGCATTTCCACCTTGCTCTCCTACATGCTGTTTTCGATCATTCCGGTGATCCTGGAATTCGGCCTGGTGGCGCTGGTGCTGCTGACCCGGTTCGACTGGCGCTTCGCCGCCATCACCTTCGCCGCGGTCGCGATCTACCTCGTCTTCACCGTCAGCGTCACCGAGTGGCGCATGGACATCCGCCGCCAGGCGAACGAGCTCGATTCCAAGGCCAATACCCGCGCCGTCGACAGCCTGCTCAACTACGAGACGGTGAAGTATTTCAACAACGAGGAGTACGAGGCGCGGCGCTACGACGACAACCTGCGCAAGTACGAAACGGCGGCGGTAAGAAACGAGATGTCGCTCGGGCTGCTGAACGTGGGCCAGAGCCTTGTCATCGCGATCGCCGTGACCTTGCTGATGATTCTGGCGGCCGAGGGGGTGGTGGCGAGGACGCTGACGCTGGGCGATCTGGTGCTGATCAACGGCCTGCTGATTCAGCTCTATATTCCGCTTAATTTCCTCGGCGTGGTCTACCGCGAGATCAAGCAGGCGCTGATCGACACCGACAGGATGTTCCGGCTGCTGCAGGAGAACCGCGAAATCCAGGACAGTCCCAACGCGGTGACACTTGCCGCGGGCAGCGCCTCGATTCGCTTCGAGCACGTGGATTTTTCCTACGACCCGAAGCGCCAGATCCTGTTTGATGTGTCTTTCGACGTGCCCGCGGGCAGCAAGGTCGCCGTGGTCGGGCACTCCGGCGCCGGCAAGTCCACGCTGGCGCGGCTGCTGTACCGTTTCTATGATGTCAGCGGCGGCGCCATCTTCATCAACGGCAGTGATATCCGCGCGCTGCAGCAGGGGAGTCTGCGCGGCGCGATCGGCATCGTGCCGCAGGACACGGTGCTGTTCAACGACACCATTTACTACAACATCCAGTACGGCCGGCCCGAGGCGACGCGCGCCGAGGTGCTCGAGGCGGCCAGGGCGGCGCGTATCCACGATTTCATCGACAGCCTGCCGGACAAGTACGAGGCGCGCGTGGGCGAGCGCGGCCTGAAGCTCTCGGGCGGGGAGAAGCAGCGTGTGGCGATTGCGCGCGCTATCCTCAAGAATCCCTCCATCCTGATTTTCGACGAAGCCACCTCGGCGCTCGATTCCGAAACCGAGAAATCCATCCAGGGGGAGCTCGCGCGCATCGCGCAGGGGCATACCACCCTGGTGATCGCGCATCGCCTGTCCACGATCATGGATGCGGACCAGATCCTGGTGATGGACGCGGGGCGCATCATCGAGCGCGGCAGTCACCGCGAACTGCTGGAGCGCAACGGCGCTTACGCGCAAATGTGGGCGCTGCAGCAGCAGGAGGAGGCGTCGCAGCAGCCGCCCGCGCGGGTCATCGCCTGAATAGAGGGGTTTTTACCGCGCTATTCGATTTTTTGCTTTAAATAGTGCTTCTATCCCGTTATTCTTGCTTGCAAAATAAAATTTTGGCGGCTAGACTGCGCCAACATTCATCGTCATGCTTGGAAGCAAAATGCCGTTGTCCGTACGCCATATGTTGATCTGTGCCGGCCTGGGCCTGAGCCTGGCCGGCGTCGCTTACCCGGGCCAGGCCGAGGCGCGGCGCAGCGCGGAAAAAACCGCACACTCGGTGGCGAAGCTGTCGCTGCGCTCGACTGCGGCTATCGTCCAGGACGCGGAAACCGGGGAGATTCTGTACGACAAGAATGCGAGCGCGGTAGCGCCCATCGCCTCGATCACCAAGCTGATGACCGCAATGGTGGTGCTGGACGCCGGTCTCGATCTGAATGAGGTCATCACCATTTCGGACGACGACATGGATGCGCTGCGCGGCACGCACTCGCGCCTGAAACCCGGTGCCAGCCTGAGCCGCGATGAATTGCTGCGCCTGGCGCTGATGTCCTCGGAGAACCGCGCCGCGGCGGCCCTGGGACGCACCTATCCCGGCGGCATCGAGATGTTTATGCGCGCCATGAATCACAAGGCGCAGATGCTGGGCATGAGCGAAACGCACTTCGACGATGCGACCGGACTCTCGAATGGCAATGTGGCGAGCGCCGAGGACCTGGTGAAAATGGTGCGCGCGGCGCATCGCTATGGAATTATTCGCAATTACACCACTGCGACCGGACACGAGGTCCAGGTCGCCGGCAGGCAGCTCGCCTATCACAACACCAATCGGCTGGTGGCGAACGATAGCTGGAATATTGCCCTGTCCAAAACCGGCTTTACCAACGCCGCCGGCCGCTGCCTGGTGCTGCAGGCCGAGCTCGCCGGGCGCCAGGTGATCATCGTGCTGCTGGATTCCTTGGGGAAACTCACGCGCATCGCCGACGCCAACCGCATCAGGGCCTGGCTGGAGGCGAACGCCAGACCGCAAAGCGGCGGCGCGCATAAGGCTGCACGAGAAGATAGCAGGCTCGCGCCAGGCTGAAGCCGTTGGGCGCGTAACGGTCGGTAACAAAACGGGGGATATATCCAATATATCCAGGTGGGAACGGAATGGTCCCACCCCTTCCTCGGCCACTCGTGCCCCCATGGACCGCAGCAAAATGACTTTTGCTGCGAATTTTTGAGTCAAAGCTGTCGAGGTACCGATGGCACAGCCGCTGCGGCGCCCAGCTCTTGGGGTGGTGCGCTTTTACAATTTCCTGCCCGCGGGCGCGTTCTTCCTCGGCGAGGTGCTGGCGGGCCTGGCACGGCCGCGTAAGGCGCTGCCGTCGAAGTATTTCTATGACGCGCAGGGCTGCGCGTTGTTCGAGCAAATCTGCGAGTTGCCCGGGTACTATTCCGCGCGCGCCGAGCTCGCGATCATGCGCGAGCATGGCGCCGCGATGGCAAAATTCCTCGGCCCGGGCTGCCAGCTGATCGAGTTGGGCAGCTGCTCGAGCCGGAAGACGCACATCCTGATCGAGCGCTTGCAGCCGCCGCTGTATGTGCCCATCGACATAGACGGCGAGGTGATGCGCTCGGATGCGGCCGATCTGGCGCGGCTGTTCCCCTGGCTCAACATCAATGGTGTGTGCGCCGACTGCACCAAACTTTTGACGCTGCCCGAGTTCGTCGGCGTGCCGATCCGGAAAAAAGCCGTGTATTGTCCCGGTTCGACTGTCGGCAATTTCACTGCGCAGGAAGCGGTCGGGTTCCTGCAGTTCGCCCGGCGCACGGTCGGCGTGGGCGGCGCACTGCTGATCGGTGTCGACCTGAAAAAAGACAAGCTGGCCCTGGACGCCGCCTACAACGACGCGGCGGGCGCGACCGCCGCATTCAACCTCAATCTGCTCGCGCGCGTCAACCGCGAGCTGGGCGGGGATTTCCAGCTGAAGCGCTTCAGTCACCGGGCTTTCTACGACGAGGACCGAGGCTGGGTCGAGATGCACATCGAAAGCCTGGCCTCGCAGTTTGTGCACGTCGGCGGCAAGCGCTTTGATTTCAGCCTGGGCGAAACGATACTCACCGGGATATCCTGCAAGTACAGCGTCGATGAATTCCGCGCGCTGGCACAGCGCGCCGGCTTCGCGCCCGCGCAAACCTGGATCGATGCTGCCAGGCTGTTCAGCGTACACGGCATGATCGCCGTCTAGTCCCGGCGATGGCGCTATAATTCCACCGAAGGTCCGAACATATGGAAGCCGCAGCAAAAGTCATTTTGCTGCGGCCCGAATTGGGGGAGCACAACGGGAGGCATCCCCTCATCTCGAAACAAGATCCAGGGTTTTCGCGGTACCAGTTGGAGCCCCGGGTAAAACAAAGGCAAATTATGCAAGCGGGCACCAGCTTCAATCTCGAGGTCAATCCTAAAATACCGCAACGGCTGGCGCGCCTGGAGGAACTCGCCAACAATCTCTGGTACAGCTGGGACATCATGCCCACGCGCGCGCTGTTTTCGCGCCTGGATCCGGCCTTGTGGAACGCAGTTGGACACAGCCCCAAGGCGCTGCTCAAGCGCATCGATCAGCGCCGCCTGCTCGATGCGGCCGAGGATAAGCTGTTCATCGACAACTACAACCGCGTGCTCTCGGCCTACGACAGCTATCATGGGGAGCAGACCCGCCGCGACGCGGCCGAAGCGCCGCTCGCGCAGACCGAGCTGGTCGCCTACTTCTGCTTCGAGTTCGGCTTCCATGAGAGCCTGCCGATTTACTCCGGCGGCCTCGGCATACTCGCCGGCGACCACTGCAAGACCGCGAGCGACATGCGCCTGCCTTTCGTCGGGGTCGGTCTGCTCTACCGCCAGGGCTACTTCGCCCAGACCATCGACAGTCACGGAAATCAGAGGGTGACGCACATAGCTTCGGATTTCGACGATCTGCCGATCCAGCCGGTACGGCGTGACGACGGCACGGAATTGAAAGTCGCGGTCGAGTTCCCCGGGCGCGAGGTCATGGCGAAAGTGTGGCGGGCGCAGGTCGGCAACGTGAACCTGTACCTGCTCGATACCGACATCGAGGAAAACAGCACGCACGACCGCTATATCGCGCACCAGCTCTATGGCGGTGACCGCACCACCCGCATCGAGCAGGAGATCGTGCTCGGCATCGGCGGTGTGCGCGCGCTCGCCGCGCTCGGGCTTAGGCCCACGGTCTGGCACATCAACGAAGGGCACGCGGCGTTCCTGATCCTGGAGCGTCTGCGCACCTTGGTGCGCCAGGGCCTGGATTTCGACAGCGCGCTCGAGGCGGTGGCGGTCAACACCGTGTTTACCACCCACACTCCGGTGCCTGCAGGGCATGATCATTTCTCCACCGAAAGCATGCTGCATTATTTCCAGGGCTGTTGCGACGAGCTCGGGGTTCCGGGCGAGCGCCTGCTGTCGCTGGGGATGGGGCCTGGAGCAACCGAATTCGACATGACCACGCTCGCCGTGCGCGGCTCGCGCTTCCACAACGGCGTTTCCAGGATCCATGGCGGGGTGTCGGCGCGCATACTGCGCGAGCTGTGGCCGCAGATTCCGCCGGAAGAGAACCCGATCACCGCGATCACCAACGGCGTGCATGTGCCGACTTTCCTCTCGCCGGAATGGGCCGATGCATTCGACCACTTTCTCGGCTACGGCTGGAGCCGCCGGCTGGGCGATCAGAGTTGCTGGGACCAGATCAGCGAGGTGCCGGATCACGTATTCTGGAGCACCCGCCAGCACCTGAAATCGCAGTTGCTGCACCTGGTGCGCTTCCGCCTGCGCGAACAGAATACGCGCAACCAGGGCAGCGAGGCGCACCTGGACCGGCTGTTGAGCCTGTGCGATCCGGACAATCCGACCGTGCTCATCATCGGCTTCGGCCGCCGCTTCGCCACCTACAAGCGCGCCACGCTGCTGTTCGAGAACCTCGACTGGCTGCGCCAATTGCTGGGCGACCCATTGCGTCCGGTGCTGATTCTGTTCGCCGGCAAGGCGCACCCGGCGGACGTGCCCGGGCAGGACCTGATCAGGCGGGTGATGCAGGTGGCGCAAATGCAGGAATTCGAGGGCAAGATACTGATGGTCGAAGGCTATGATCTGCGCCTCAGCCGGCGCATGGTCTCCGGCGTCGACGTATGGCTCAACAACCCGGTCTATCCACTCGAGGCCTCGGGCACCTCGGGGATGAAGGCGGCGATGAATGGCGTGGTCAATCTGTCGGTGCTCGACGGCTGGTGGGGCGAAGGCTACGATGGGACCAACGGCTGGGCGGTCAAGCCGTCCGCAGCAGGGACGGACGACGTTAGCCGCAATCGTGAGGAAGCGCGCACCTTGTACGAACTCCTGCAGGATCACGTCATTCCGCTGTACTACAAGCGCGAAAGCTGCGGCTACTCGCCCGAATGGGTGAAGCTGGCGAAGCGTTCCATCTCCAGTCTGATGCCGCGCTTCAATTCCGTGCGCATGCTGGGGGAGTACGTCGCCAAGTGCTATCTGCCCGCCGCCCAGCAGGGGCGGCTCTATGCCGGGGCCCAGTTCGAGGTCGCGCGCTCGATTGCCGCCTGGAAATCGCGCGTGCGCCAGGCCTGGCCGGGAGTGAGCATACGCAAGCTGGACATGCCGAATAAGCGCATCGATTTCGGCGACAGTGTGCGCATCGAAGCAACGCTAAGACTGAACCAGCTGAATCCGGAAGATGTGATCCTGGAATTGCTGCTGAGCCGGGCCGGACTGGACGGCAAAGAGGAGCGGATGTCCCACCGTTTCGTCGCGCAGGGCGCCGATGCGAACGGCGAGCACCATTTCACGCTGGAACTCGCACCGGAATTCTGCGGCAAGCTGGACATGCGCATCCGCGCCTATCCCTGCCATGAGTTTCTGACCCATCCGTTAGAGCTGGGGTTGATGCTCTGGGCTTGAGGCATATACAACGCTTTGAATTCTGTCGCATACCAGGAGCGAATTTGCGCGCTGCGCGCGCCAACCTCGATTTTGGTACGGATGAAAAGCACATCCGTACCAAAATCGCGGTTATGGATGAAAGCAAGGGCGGTTCTGGATTGGTTTTATTCAAGATCGTCGATCCGCGCGGACGGTTTCTCGTCCGCGCTAAAGCGTAACCCTGCAACGACGAAGGCCGGCGAAGCGATGGGCGAATGTCTTGCGGATCCGAAGCGGCTCTTATCTCGGCTTTGCCAGCCGCGCGTAAATCCCGGCATAGCGGCGCGCGCTCGCATTCCAGCCGAAATCGCGGGCCATGCCGTTTCGCTGCAGCGCGCGCCAGGTCGCGCCGTCGCGCCAGGTGCGCGCTGCGCGCTCGACCGCGGCGAGCAGCGCTCCCGCGCTGGGCTCCTGAAAAACAAAGCCGCTGGCGTTGCCGTCAGCGAGCGTAGCCGGGGTGCAATCGATCACCGTGTCGGCGAGACCGCCGGTGGCGCGCACGACCGGCGGCGTGCCATAGCGCTGGCTGTACATCTGGTTCATGCCGCAGGGCTCGAAGCGCGAGGGCATGAGGAAGGCATCGGCGCCGGCCTCGATCAGGTGGGCGAGCGTCTCGTCAAAGCCGATGGTGGCGCTCACCTCGCGCGGATGGCTCTGCGCCAGCGCGAGAAAGCCGCGCTCGAGCTGCGCATCGCCGCCGCCGAGCAGCACCAGTTGCGCCGGCAACGCCAGCAGCTGCGGCGCGATCTCGAGCAGCCAGTCCAGTCCTTTTTGCTCGGTGAGCCGGCTTACCACGGCGAACAGCGGTACGTCGGACGCGGGCGCGAGACCGAGGCGCCGCTGCAAGGCTTGTTTGTTGATCGGTTTGGATGCGAGCGTGTCGGCGCCGTAGCGGCATGCGATCAGGGGGTCGGTGGCCGGGTTCCACAAGTCGGTATCGATGCCGTTGAGGATGCCGTAGAGGCTATCGCTGCGTGCAGCGAGCAATCCGTGCAGACCGAAGCCAAGGGCTTCGCTCTGGATCTCGCGCGCATAGCCCGGGCTGACCGTGCTGATCGCATCGGCGAACTGCAAGCCGGCCTTGAGAAACGAGAGCTTGCCGTAGTACTCGACCCCGTCCGGGCTGAAGCAGTCCGCAGGCAGGCCGAGCGCCGCGACCAGCTCCGGCTTGAATATTCCCTGAAAGGCAAGATTGTGTATGGTCAGCAGCGTCGCTGCCCGAGCACCCGCAGCGTAGTGCAGGTAGGCGGGGGCGAGGCCGGTCTGCCATTCGTTGCAGTGAACCACCTGCGGCTGCCAGTCGATCGGGCTCGCTGCGCTGCCAAGCAGCGCGGCGACGCGCGACAGCTGGCCGAAGCGCAGCGCGTTATCGGTCCAGTCGCTGCCGGCTTCAGTCTGATACGGACCGCCGTCGCGGTCGTACATTTCAGGGCAGTCGAGCACGATCAGCGGTACGCCGGACGCCATCCGGCCCTGGAGCACGCGCGCGCGCGGAAAATCCGCCATCGGATCGAGGTGCCCAATTTCGCGGCAGTCCGGCAGCCGCGCGAGCACCTGGCGGTAGCCCGGCAACAAAATCCTGATATCGATTCCGAGCGCCCTGACCGCGACGGGCAGGGCGGCGCTGACATCGCCGAGGCCGCCGGTTTTTACCAGGGGGGCGCACTCCGAGGTGGCGAACAGGACGCGCACTGGGCTGGGGTTCGCGGTCTTGTCGGAAGTGGCGGGGGGCATGGATTCGAATCGCCGCGCCGTGGGAAGGCACTGCTGATGCGCGCAATATTAGCAGGGGTTCGGATTTCCGGCCACGTCCTGGCATCGCCGGGGCAAGCGTGATACTCGCCGGCGACATTGGCGGCACCAAGGCGCTGCTGCTGCTGGCGACGGTGCGCGCGGGCCGGCCGGCGCCGGTGCTGGAGCGGCGTTACGCCGTAGCTTCCTTTGCCGATTTTTCCACCATGCTCGCGCGCTTTCTCGACGAATGCCGCCAGCATCGCGGGCGCGACCTGCGCCTTGCCAGCGCCTGTTTCGGCGCAGCCGGGCCGGTGTCGGACAATTGCATCCGGATGACCAATCTGCCCTGGCGCCTCGATGCGGCGGTGATCGCGGCGCAGTTCGGCATCAGACGCGTGCGCCTGGTGAACGATTTCGAGGCCGCCGCAGTGGGAGTCGAAGCGCTGGGCCCCGGCGACAGCGCGACGCTGCAACGGGGCGAACCCCTGGCGCAGGCGGCGCGCGTGGTGATGGGCGCCGGCACCGGGCTGGGGGTGGCGTACGCGCTGCCGCAGGGCAAGCGCTACCGGATAATCGCCGGAGAAGGCGGGCACGCAGGTTTCGCGCCGGCCGATGAAGAGCAGATGCGGCTGTGGCAGGCGTTGCACGCGCAACTGGGCCGCGTCAGCGTGGAGCATGTCGTTTCCGGGGCAGGCCTGGCGCGCATCTACGAATTCCTGTGCGCCGGGGCGCCGCCGGCGCCGGCGTCGCGCGAGAGCGTACGCAGCGAAGGCGCGGCCGCGATCACCCGCCATGCCCTGGAACAAAACGACCCGCTCGCGTGTCGCGCACTGGACTTGTTCATTGCCTGTTACGGTGCGGCGGCAGGCGATCACGCCCTTGCCGTATCGGCGTGCGGCGGCGTCTATATCGCCGGTGGCATTGCGCGGAAGATCCTCAGCCGGCTCGCGGCCGGCGGTTTCATGGCGGCGTTCAACGGCAAAGGCGCGCACGCGCGGCTGAATCTGAGGATTCCGGTGCACGTGGTCACCACCGAGCGCCTCGGACTGCTGGGCGCGGCGCTGATTGCGGCGCAAGGCTGAGGGCAGAGCGGCGTCGTTTGCAGCGTGATCCGCTAAGCTTGACAATTGTCAATTCTGGCCGATCGTGGGCGGCTATGCTCAATTCGAGTGGTAGTTCCACGAAAGGAGAGCGGCAATGGCAAGCACACTGACACGCACGCCGAAGACCAAGGCGGCGCCAAAGGCTGCGTGGGGGTCAAAGACCGCGGCTCGCGCGCCCGCGGCGCCCGCGGTCAGGGCAACAGCAGGGAAGGGCAACCCCGAAGCGCAACCGGACCCGGCTCTGAGCGCGCAGGAGCGCGACAGACTGATCGCGCAGGCAGCGTATTTTCGCGCCGAAAAGCGCGGCTTTGTCCCAGGCTGCGAATTGCAGGACTGGATTGAGGCGGAGGCGGAAGTGCTGCGGTTGATCGGCAGGCCTTAACGTCGCGCGGAGCGAGGTGCCCGTTCGCAGCCAGGGTCTGGAGTTCAGCCCGATACGCGGGAGCACGAGGTCGATGAGCGCGGGCGAAATCGGCATCAGGGGTCATATGAACGGCTTCGACCAGGGCGGGCAGGCGGGCGACCGCGCCGGGAACGAGCCGCCGCGGCAGTTCGACCTCAGAAACCTTGCCCATGACACGCTCGCCATCATACTCGCGGGCGGCCGCGGCTCGCGCCTGGCCGAACTCACCGACTGGCGCGCCAAGCCGGCGGTGCCTTTCGGCGGCAAGTTCCGCATTATCGATTTCACCCTGTCCAATTGCGTCAACTCCGGCATCCGGCGCATCGGCATCTGCACGCAATACAAGGCGCAAAGCCTGATCCGGCACGTGCAGCGCGGCTGGAGCTTCCTCGACGGCCGTTTCGAAGAGTTCGTCGAATTGCTGCCGGCGCAGCAGCGCGTCACCGCCGATTGGTACCGCGGCACGGCCGACGCGGTGTACCAGAACATCGACATCCTGCGCCGGCACAAGAGAAAACACGTGCTGGTGCTCGCCGGGGATCATGTCTACAAAATGGATTACGCGCGCATGCTCGCCGATCACGTGGCGAGCGGGGCGGTAATGACCGTCGCCTGCATCGAGGTGCCGCTGGCCGACGCGCACCAGTTCGGCGTGATGACGGTGGATGCGGGCTCGCGCATCAGCGCCTTCGACGAGAAGCCGGCGCGGCCGGCGCCGCTGCCGGGCCAATCGGACGCGGTACTCGCCAGCATGGGTGTATACGCGTTCGACGAGGCTTTCCTGTACGAGCAGCTGATCCGGGATGCCGAAGACAGCGGCTCCAGTCATGACTTCGGCCGCGACCTCATTCCCTGGCTGATCAAAAACGGTGTGCATGTGCATGCGCACCACTTCCGCGACAGTTGCGTCAACATGAGCAAGGGCACGCCCTACTGGCGCGATGTGGGCACGCTCGATGCATACTGGGAAGCGAACATGGAATTGACGCGGGTGGTGCCGGACCTGAACCTGTACGACATCGACTGGCCGATCTGGACCCATCAGGAGCAGCTGCCGCCGGCGAAATTCGTGTTCGACAACGACGGCCGGCGCGGCATGGCGATCGATTCGCTGGTATCCGGCGGCTGTATCATCAGCGGTTCGAAGGTGCGGCGCTCGGTGCTGTTCTCCAACGTGCGCGTGCAGGACTACTGCGACCTCGAGGATTGCGTGGTTCTGCCGAACGTCGAAATAGGCAATAATGTGACCCTGCGGCGGGCGATCGTGGACAAGCAATGCCGGCTGCCAGACGGGCTCAGCGCGGGGGTCGACCCCGAGGCGGACCGCAAGCGCTTTCATGTGACCGAGCGGGGCGTCACCGTGATCGTCCCGGAAAGCCTGGGCCAGCGCGTGCATCACCTGCGCTAGTATGCCGGCGGAAAAGCGGGATGGGAAAGAAGCGGTTCCGCCGCCTTTCGCCGCGCTGTTTCATCTTTCTACAGTCGGAGGCGGTCGCAAGTGAATCCTTATGTCCATCATTACCCGGCGCGGGCGAGGTCGGTCGTTGTTGCGCCGGCGGCAGGCCGATGAGCACGCCCCGCGCGCTGGATCTCGTGCTGGTATGGCATATGCACCAGCCGGATTACCGCGACCATGCAAGCGGCGAGTTCGTGCTGCCTTGGGTGTATCTGCATGCGATCAAGGATTACACCGACATGGCCGGGCACCTGGAGCACCATCCGGGCGTGCGCGCGGTGATCAACTGGGTGCCGGTGTTGCTCGACCAGTTGGAGGATTACGCCGACCAGTTCGAAAACGGAACGCTGCGCGACCCCTTGCTGCGGCTGCTCGCGCGCGACGCGGCGCAGCCCCTCACCGGGCGCGAGCGCGCGCTGATTGCCGAGCGCTGCCTCGACCCCAATGCGTTGGCGATGATCCAGCACTACCCGCATTTCAAGCGCTTGTTCGAGCTGTTCTGGTCGTTCGAGGCGCGCGGACACGCAGCGCTGACTTACCTGTCGGATCATTTCTTCTGCGACGTGCTGATCTGGTATCACCTTGCCTGGACCGGGGAGACGGTACGGCGCGAGTCGGAACTGGTGCCCCGGCTGATGGCGATCGGCGAGCATTTCGAGCAACGGCACCGCAGCGAACTGTTTGGACTGATCGGCGAACTGGTGCGCGGCGTAATCGGCCGCTACGCCCGGCTCGCGGCCACCGGGCAGATCGAACTCTCAACTACGCCGCAGCATCATCCGCTGGCGCCGTTGCTGCTTGATTTCCAATCGGCACGCGAGGCGGAGCCGAAGGCGCAATTGCCCGAGGAACCGGTCTATCCCGGCGGCCGCGCACGCGTGATCGCGCAGTTGCACTCGGCGCTTGCAAGCCATGCGCGCCGTTTCGGCGCAGCCCCGCGCGGCCTGTGGCCGGCCGAGGGTTCGGTATCCGAGGGTTTGCTGCGGGTTCTCAGCGGCAACGAACTGGGCTGGGTGGCAAGCGGTGAGCAGGTGCTGGCCCACAGCCTGCACGCAAGCGGGGACCGCGCCGAGCCCCGGTCGAGCTATCTGTACCGTCCGTACCGGCTGGGCGCAGCGCCGGATCTGGTCCTGTTTTTCCGCGACGACAAGCTGTCGGACCGGATCGGTTTCGAGTACCAGAAATGGTGGGGAAGCGATGCGGCTGCCAATTTCGTCGGCGAACTGGAACACATCGCGGCGGAAGCGCCGCAGGACGAGCGGCCGCTGGTGAGCGTGATTCTCGACGGTGAAAACGCCTGGGAGCATTACCCCTATAACGGCTATTATTTTCTGAACGCGTTGTATCAGGCGCTGGAATCGCACCCCCGCATTCGTCCGACCACGTACGCCGCGTTCCTGCGCGAGTGCTCGAACGCGGGCGGCGCAGCCGCCGAGGCGCCGCCCGCAGTACGTGGGGTGCCGCCCGCCGCGACGCGTCAGCTCGAACGCCTGGTCGCAGGGAGCTGGGTCTATGGCAACTTCTCCACCTGGATCGGATCGGATGACAAGAATCGCGCCTGGGATCTTTTGTGCGCCGCCAAACAGGGTTTCGATCTGGTTCAAGCGAGCGGCCGCCTGGACGCCGCGCGCAGCGCGGCGGCCGCAAGGCAGCTGGCCGACTGCGAAGGCTCGGACTGGTTCTGGTGGTTCGGCGACTATAATTCCGGCGCGGCAGTGGCGAGTTTCGACCAACTGTACCGGGCGAAGCTCGCCAACCTTTATCGATTGATCGATTTGCCGGTTCCGGCGGCGCTGGCCGAGCCCATTTCGCACGGACATGGCGACCCCGAAGGCGGGGGCAGCATGCGCCGCGGAAGCGCCGCGGGTGATGCCACGTAATTGCACGTTGCAAGGGCAATTGTTTTTGCAGCGTGCCGGTTCAGGGGAGCGCGAGGGGAGGCGCCCCGAAGGTCTCGATCCCCCTTCCTCGGTCTCGCCTGACGGGAGAGGGGAAAGTCCCCGCAGGGGATATTCCCTCGCTTTCTACCAGACCCTGAGCCGCGGCGCGTGACGATCAGGGGCGAGGCTGCATCACGGGGCGCGTTTCCCCGCCGAAATATCCCTTGAACCAGCGCGCCGCCAGCCGCGCGACTTCCTGCAGCGAGCCCTGGTCCGCGCATGGATGAGTCGCGCCTCGAATTAGCGCCAGATCCTTCTCGCAGCAGAGCTGGTTCAATGCGCGGCGATTGAGTTCGATGACCGCGTGATCTTCTTCGCCGACGATCAGCAAGGTCGGCGCGCGCACCCGTGCCAGCGCGTCGGGGCCGGCAAGATCGGGCCGGCCTCCGCGCGATACCACCGCAGCGATTTGGTCCGGCCGGCAGGCGGCGAGCTGCAACGCCGCGGCGGCGTCGCTGCCGGTGCAGAACAGACCGAGCGCGAGATCCTTCGTCTCCGGCTCTGCGACGAGCCAGTCCGTTGCCGAGGCTAGCCGTGCGCCGAGCCGCGCGATGTCGGCGCTGTGTTCGTCGCCGCCGTCTTCGTCCAGGCTGAGCAGGTCGAGCAGCAAGGTCGCCAGCCCCGCGTGCAGCAATTCGCCGGCGAGGTAGCTGTTGCGCGGCGAAGGTCGGCGGGAACCGTTGCCCTGGGTGAACAGCACCAAGCCGCACGGACTCCGCGGAAGCTCCAATACGCCCACAAGTCTGGCCTTGTCCGAGACGATCAGCACCGGTTCGCTCGAGCTAGCGTAGCCGATCACGACCGCTCCTCTCCGACGCTTCCGTCTGCGCCGGCCGCAGCCGCAAGCGCAAGTCCGCCCCCGGGAATGCCGCGACATTCCGACCTCGCGCCGTATCGATCCGGCCCACGAACACTGTCCGCTCTATGCTTGATTCCGGCAAAACGCAAATCTACCCGAGGCTACAGAGACGGTTGTGAGTTTGGTCAAATTGCGGCCATTTCGCCCTCATCGCCGGGGCTGGCCCGGCCGAGGAAGAGGTACTGCTTCCCGCGATCCGCGACTGGCTGCGTGCCTGGGCCGCGCAGGCGTCAGCCCGGGTGCCGGGCGTTCGCGACGATCTGGTGCAGGCGCTCGGCGTCGAGAATCTTCAACTCCTTGTTGTGCACCTGGATGACGCCGGTCTCATGAAACCTGGACAAGGCGCGGCTGACGGTTTCCTGGGTCAGCCCGAGGAAGCTTCCCAAGTCGAGCCGGGTCATGCGCAGGTTGTAGCGGGTGTCGGAGTATCCGAGGTGCGCGTAGCGCTCGCCCAGGATCAGCAGAAACGCCGCCACCCGCGACTCGGCGCCGAGCGAGCCCAGCAGCCACATCTGCATGTGTTCGCGCGCAAGCTGGCGGCTGAGCAGTCGGTAGACGAATTGCTGCAGCGCCCCGGCCTTGCCGCCTAGGTGCGCGAGCCGCGGGAACGGGATTATCGCCACCTCGCTGTCTTCGAGGGCCACGGCCTCGGTGCGGTAGTGCTGCGCTTCGATACCGTCCAGGCCTAGTACCTCGCTCGCCATCGGAAAGCCCAGTACCTGATAGCTGCCGTTTGCGTCGAGCAACACGCACTTGAAAGTGCCCGAGCGGATGGCGTAAATTGGGCCGAACTGATCGCCGGCGTGATACAAAGCCACACCCTGTTGCACACGGCGCAGGGTGAACATCATGCCCGGATCGACGTTGACGTCATCGAGGTCGATTTTCAACAGCGCAGCGAGTTCCTTCAGGCTCAATGAGGCGGCGCGGCTCTCCGCTTGCTCCGGATCTTGCGTGTCGAATGCGTTGACGCGTAGTTGCATGGCGATGTTCCTGCTATTGGATCAGGCGCGCTACCGAGCCTTCTGCGAAAAAACCCCGGTTCAGGTTGTCACAGCGCCAGCCAAGTATAGGGGCGTCCTAGGGCCAGGGGTATCAGGCAGACCTGAACTTCGGCTACCGGGATTACGGTAGTCCCGGGGCGTGCCACAAATTCGGCATCGGGCCGACGATGCCGGCGCACTGCGGCCTCAGATCGAAGTGAGCCCCTCGCGTATCGCGTATTTGGTCAGTACCGCTACATTGTGCAGGTCGAGCTTGCGCATGATGTTGCGCCTGTGCACTTCGACCGTGCCGGTCGCGATATGCAAGGCGCCCGCGATCTGGGCTGAGGTCTTGCCGGCGGCGATGAGTTGCAGCACCTCGCGCTCGCGCCGGCCCAGGGTCCCGCTCCGCGTCCCCTGCGGTGACTGTTTGCGCAAGTTGTCGACGATCGCGGCCGCAGCTTCCGCATACAGGTGGGTCTCGCCTTGCGCCACGGCGCGTACGCCGCGCAGCAATTCCTCGCTGCCGGCGGACTTGACGACGTAGCCGTGAGCGCCTGCCTGCAACATCTGCAGCACCATGCGCGGGTCGGCAAGGGTGGACAGGCTGAGCACCTTGATGCCGGGATTTTTGGCGAGCATGCGGCGGGTCGCGTCTATGCCGCTCTTTCCGGCCAAACCGATGTCCATCACCACCACGTCCGGCGCGAGCTCGCGTGCGAGTTCGCGCGCCGCCGCGCCGTCATCCGCCTCGGCGACCAGCTCGATGTCGCCGGCCTTTTCCAGGGTCGCGCGCAGGGCTTCACGCAGCTTCCTGTGGTCGTCCACCAGCATCAGCCGGATGCCCACTGCGCGGCCCCCCCGGCCGCGCCTTGAAGCGGCGCGATCAGCCTGATAATCGTGCCGCCGTTCAGGCGTGGCGCCCGTTGCCACCGCCCGATCCGAAGTGCCGGCGCCAGTGGACCGCGCCGGCGCTCTGCGGCGCTCGGGCGTGTTGCGCTGTTTTCGCGCGGCAGCCTTCTTCGGCGGTGCAGCTGATCTTGACATCGCGTGCCCTGTTTGCCCCGCCGCCGGGTGACCGCAGGTACCGTTCCGTTCGTGTTACAGCAGCTTGCACACCTCGTCGAACGCGGGGCGCGGGCTGCGCGGCATCACTTTGGACGCGTCGCCGCAGCCGAGGTTGCACAGGAAATTCGACCTGATGCCGGTGCCCGAAAAAAATTCGGCATCCACCTTGGCGTTGTTGAATCCGGACATCGGGCCGCAGTCAAGGCCTACGGAGCGCGCCGCGAGGATGAAATAGCCGCCTTGCATCGAGCCGTTGCGGAACGCGGTGGTCGCGGCATGCGCCTTCTTGTCCTCGCCGGCGAATATGCCGCGCGCGTTCTGGTTGTGCGGAAACAGCTTGGGCAGCAGTTCGTAGAACTCGGTGTCGTAAGCGATGACCGCGGTCACCGGCGCCGCCATCGTCTTGTCCACGTTGCCCGGATTGAGCGCTGGTTTCAGTCGTTCCTTCGCCTCCGGGCTGCGCAGGAACAGGATGCGCGCCGGGTTGGTATTCATGGTGGTGGGCGCCCATTTCATCAGTTCGTAGAGCTCGCGCAAGCGCGCGTCGCTGACCGGTTTCGGCTGCCAGCCGTTCTGAGAGCGGGCGTTGCGGAAAATCAAGTCCATGTCTTCGGGGCTGAGCGTCGTCATTTGTGTCTTCTGTCCAATGAAAAAACCGATTATAGGCGAATGCCGTGAAGGAGCAGGGCGTGCGCGGCGCGACTGTGGTTCGGATCGGGGGACCCGCGCCCGAGGTGGGCGGGGGCTGCGGCTACGGCGCGCGTGCCCGGGCGGGGAAAAGCGGGGCGCACGCGCGTCAATATATTGATATTTCACCTTCGATATATATTTTATCTAATTGTTTTTTAAGCGATATATAATTCCAAACATTGTTGATAGAATCGCTTTTAAGTCTTTGTCCTGATTGGAGAAATCTTCAATTGAGTCCTTGACCTAAGCAACCAACTCCTCTAGAGTGGGAAATAGTAGCTTTTAGTGGGAAATTATGGGATTTCCCACACCAGCCGCTTACACCGAAGAAGGGGATGCAATGTTTCAGGGTGCGGCAGCCTTAAGCCTCGATGCCAAGGGACGCCTTACCGTTCCCTCGCGCCATCGCGACGCGCTGCTGGAGAAATCTCCCCCCCCCAGCCTGGTACTCACCGCGCACCCCGACGGCTGCCTGCTGCTCTACCCGGCGGGCGCCTGGGAGCCGATACGCACGCGCGTCATGGGTTTTCCCGCGCTCGATGCACGCTTCTCCGTGTGGAAGCGTCTGCTCGTGGGTTTCGCCGAGGAAGTCGAAATCGACGCCGCCTGGCGCGTGCTGATTTCGCCCGAGTTGCGCAAGTTCGCGACCCTGGAGAAACAAGTGATGCTGGTCGGGCAGGGCAGCCATTTCGAGATCTGGAACCAGGACATCTGGGAAAAGCAATTGCAGCAGTTGACGGCGCAGACCCAGCTACCGCCGGGGATGGAAGATTTTGTGCTGTGACCGGCTTTGCGGCTGAGGACGCGCCCGCCGTGGTGGCGCACGACTCGCACAAGACGGTGTTGTTGCAGGAGGCGGTCGATGCCTTGGCAATACGCGCTGATTCGAAGCGTGCAGAGGGCAGTTACGTCGACGCAACCTTCGGACGCGGCGGGCACAGCCGCCTGATCCTCGAGCGGCTGGGTGCGCGCGGACGCCTGATCGCGCTCGACCGCGATGCGCAAGCGGTCGCGGCGGCAACAAGAATAGGCGACGCTCGCTTTTGCGTGGTGCATGCGAGCTTCGACGAACTGGCCGGCGTGCTCGCGCGCCTCGGCCTGGAGGGTGTGGATGGGGTGCTGCTCGACTTGGGCGTGTCCTCGCCGCAGCTCGACGACGCCGCGCGCGGCTTTAGTTTTCGCCGCGACGGCCCGCTCGACATGCGCATGGACACGAGCCGGGGGCAAACCGCCGCACAGTGGCTGGAGACGGCCGGTGAAGCCGAGATCAGGGAGGTGATCCGCGACTATGGTGAAGAACGGTTTGCTAAACAGATTGCAAAGGCGATTGTTGCTGCTCGGCAACGAGGGCCCGTTGTCACCACAGGGCAACTTGCCGATATCGTGGGTGCGGCCGTCCGCTCGCGCGAAAAAAACAAGGACCCGGCGACGCGCACCTTCCAGGCTGTACGGATTTACCTCAATCAGGAGCTTGCGCAGTTGTCGCTAGCCCTGCCGCAAATCCTCGAACTGCTGAAACCGGGCGCGCGCCTGGCGGTGATCAGCTTCCACTCGCTCGAGGACCGCATCGTAAAACGCTTCATGCGCGATGCCGCGCGCGCCGATGTGCCGATACGCCTGCCGTTGCGCGAGCGCGATCTGCCGCAGCCCCGGCTGCGTTTGATCGGCAAGCCGGTGCGCCCGTCGGCGCAAGAGATCGCGGCCAATCCGCGCGCGCGCAGCGCGACCCTGCGCGTCGCCGAACGCACCGGGGCCTGAATTGGCGCGGATCAATCTCATTTTGCTCGCGCTGCTCACCGCCTGCGCGCTCGGCCTGGTGACCTCGCAACACCAGGCGAGAAAGCTGTTCGCCGAGCTCGAACATGAGCAGAATCTGGCCAAGCAACTCGAGGTCGAATGGGGGCAGCTGCAGCTCGAGCAGAGCACCTGGGCGATGCATGCGCGCGTCGAGAAGGTTGCGCGTGAGCGCCTGCATATGAGCGTGCCCGACGCCAGGCGCACCCAGGTGGTGCTGCCCGCGGCGGCGGCCGGGCGATGAATTACGCCGCCAGTCCGGTGCTCGCGCTGCGCCTGCCGCTGTGGCGCTCGCGCCTGCTGCTCGCGCTGATCGCCGGCGGTTTTCTCGTGCTCGCGGGCCGTGCCGTTTACCTGCAGGGCTTGAACAACGATTTCCTGCAGCAAAAAGGCGAGTCGCGCTACAGCCGGGTGCTGGAGATCAGCGCCAACCGCGGCAAGATCACCGACCGCCACGGCGAGGCGCTCGCCATCAGCACACCGGTCAAGTCGGTGTGGGCGATCCCGGAAGAGGTGCAATATTCCTCGCAGCAGCGCGCCAGGCTCGCGGCCTTGCTGGAGTTATCGCCGCGGGAAATCGACAAGCGCCTGAACGAAGCCACGGCTTTCGTCTACCTCAAGCGCCAGATTGCGCCGGAAGTCGCCGAACGCGTGGGCGAACTGCGCATATCGGGTCTGTTCCAGAACCGCGAATACCGCCGCTATTACCCCGGCGGCGAAGTGATGGCGCAAGTGCTTGGCTTCACCGGCGCGGACGATGCCGGGCAGGAGGGCATCGAACTCGCTTTTCAGTCTACGCTCGCCGGCAAGTCCGGCAGCCGGCGGGTGATCAAGGATCGCCTGGGGCAGATCGTCGAGGATACGGAATCGATCCGCGAGGCGCAGAACGGCCGCGACCTGGTGCTGGCCCTGGACGCGAGGTTGCAGAACCTCGCTTTCTCGCAGCTGAAGCGCGCCGTGAACAGCACCAAGGCCAAGGCAGGCGCCATAGTCGTTCTCGACGCCAAAACCGGCGAGGTGCTGGCGCTCGCCAACCTGCCGACCTACAACCCCAACAACCGCAACCGATTGGCCGGCGCGCAATTGCGCAACCGCGTCATCACCGACACCTTCGAGCCGGGTTCCACCCTCAAACCCTTCACCGTGGCTGTCGCCATCGAGCAGGGAAAAGCAACGCCGGCGTCGGTGATCGCGACCGCTGGCGGCAGTCTGAGCATAGGCAAGGCAACCATTCACGATGCGCACCGCTTCGGCGACATGACCGTGGCCCAGGTGATTCAACGCTCGAGCAACGTCGGCGCGGCCAAGATCGCGCTCAGCCTGCCGGCCGAGGCGATGTGGGGCATGTTCGACCAGGTCGGCTTCGGCGCCGCGCCGCGCCTGGGTTTTCCGGGCGAGGCCGGAGGTAAGTTGCGGGCGTACAAGAGCTGGCGCCCGATCGAGCAGGCCACCATGGCTTACGGCCACGGCATCTCGGTATCGCTGCTGCAACTGGCGCGCGCCTATACCATTTTTGCGCGCGACGGCGAGCTGATGCCGCTGTCGCTGCTGCGGATCGACACCCCGCCCGTCGGCAAGCAGGTCATCTCTGCGGCGACCGCGCACAAACTGCGCGACATGCTTGAACTGGCGGTCCAGCCCGGCGGCACCGCGCCCAGGGCGCGTGTGATGGGCTATCGCGTGGCGGGCAAGACCGGTACTGCGCACAAGGAAGAAAACGGCGGCTACGCCGAGCGCAAGTATGTGTCCTCTTTCGTCGGTCTCGCGCCGGCCTCCGATCCCAGGCTGGTGATCGCGGTGATGCTGGATGAGCCGTCCGCCGGCGAGTACTACGGCGGTGTGGTGGCGGCGCCGGTGTTCTCCGCGGTAATGGGTGGGGCGCTGCGCATGTTGGGTGTGCCGCCGGATGCCCCGCTCAATCCTCTGGAACTGCCGCCCGAGGGTTCCGAGATCAAGGAAAGCGTTTGAGATGACACGAACAACGATCAACGAACAGCGTCGTGATTAAGACGGCAACCGACATACTGGGCCAATTGCAGCGTCAAGGCGCGAACATCGGCGGTCTTAGCGCCGACAGCCGGAGCCTGTGCGCGGGCGACGCGTTCGTCGCCTATCCGGGCGCGAGCACCGACGGCAGGCGCTACATCGATGCTGCCCTCGCCCGCGGCGCCAGCGCGGTGCTGTGGGAGCGCGAGGGCTTTTCCTGGAACGAGGCCTGGCGCGTGCCCGATATTGCGGTGGACGGCCTGCGCGGCCTGGCCGGCTATCTCGCCCACGAAGTCTACGGCCGTCCTTCGGAAAAGCTGTGGCTGGCGGGCGTTACCGGCACCAACGGCAAGACGTCCTGCAGCCAGTGGATCGCTCAGGCGTTCAACGCGCTGGGACGCAAGACCGCGGTGATCGGCACGCTCGGCAGCGGTTTCCCGGCCGAAGGACTTGTGCCGGCGCTCAATACCACGCCGGACCCAATCGAACTGCAGCGGCAACTGGCCGGGCTGCTGCAGGCGGGCGCGTTGGGCGTGGCGATGGAAGTGTCCTCCGTCGGCCTGGACCAGGGGCGGGTCAACGGCGTCCAGTTCGATGTGGCGTTGTTTACGAATCTCTCGCGCGACCATCTGGATTATCACGGCGACATGGAGCGCTATGCCGCGGCGAAGGCGCGATTGTTCGATGCGCCCGGGCTCACCGGCGCGGTGCTCAATATGGACGATGTGCTCGGTGTGCGCATTGCGCACAAGCTCGCCGGCAGCAAAGTCGCGTGCGCCGGCTACAGCGCCCATGCTGGTGTCGCCAGCGCCGCCGGGCTGGAGTTCTTTCTCGAAGCAGAGAACATCCGCCTGACTCAGGAAGGGCTGGTCTTCGGCCTCGCGAGCTCATGGGGCCGGGCCGAAGTGAAAAGCGCTCTGCACGGACGCTTCAACGTGGCCAACCTGCTCGGGGTGCTGGGCGTGCTGCTCGGCGCCGGGGTGGCGCTGGAGCAGGCAGTGACGGCAGTGGCCGCGCTCACCTCCCCGTCCGGGCGCATGCAGAGTCTGGGCGGTGCGGGCCGGCCGCGCGCCGTGGTCGACTATGCCCACAGCCCGGATGCGCTGGAGGAGGCGCTCATCAGCCTGCGCCCGCTGGCCGACGCAGGCAGGGGCCGGCTCGTCTGCGTTTTCGGTTGCGGCGGCGAGCGCGACCGCGGCAAGCGTTCGCTGATGGGGGCAATCGCGGCGCGCAACGCCGACCAGGTGTTGCTGACCAGCGATAATCCGCGCGGCGAGGATCCGATGGCCATCATCACCGACATCCTCGAAGGCGTTCTGGCTGAGGCTGGAACGGGGCAGGCGCCGCTGGTCATCGCCGACCGGCGCGAAGCGATAGCCGCGGCAATCACCGCTGCTGCTGCGCACGACGTGGTGCTGATCGCCGGCAAGGGGCACGAGGATTACCAGGAGAGCGCGGGGCAACGCATCCCATTTTCGGACATCGCAGTGGCGGCAGAGGCGCTCGCGGCGTGGAAGCGATGATGGACCTGCGCGAAGCGGCGCGGGCTGCCGGCGGCGCAGCGCGCGGGGCCAACGTGCGCTTCGCCGCGGTATCGAGCGATACGCGCACGATAGCCGAGGGCGCGTTGTTCGTGGCACTGCGCGGCGAGCGCTTCGACGGCCACGAGTACCTTGCCGCGGCGCGCGCGCGCGGCGCGGTCGCGGCCATGATCGAGCGGCGGGCACCGGCCGCTGGCAGCGATGCGCCGCTGCCGCTGCTCATCGTCGAAGATACGCGGCTGGGTCTGGGCCGGCTCGCCGCTTACTGGCGCAGGAAGTTCACGCTGCCGCTGATCGCGGTGACCGGTTCGAACGGTAAAACCACGGTGAAGGAAATGATCGCCGCCATCCTGACCGAACACGTGGGCTCCGGGCGCGCGTACGCGACGCCGGGCAACCTCAACAACGACATCGGCGTGCCGCTGACGCTGCTGGGCCTGCGCGCGCAGCATGTCTGCGCCGTGGTGGAATTGGGCATGAATCATCCGGGCGAGACCGCCTACCTCGCCGGCATGGCGCAGCCGACCGTGGCGCTGGTAAACAATGCCCAGCGCGAGCATCAGGAATTCATGCATGGCGTGGACGACGTGGCGCGCGAGCATGGCGCGGTGTTCTCGGCCCTGCCCGCGGACGGGGTAGCGGTGATCAATGCCGACGACACCTATGCCGGGTATTGGCGCGGCGTGTGCGCGCCGCGGCGGGTGCTGGATTTCGGCATCGACCGGCCCGCAGCCGTGGGCGGCCGCTACGCGCTGCGTGATTTCGGCAGTGAAATCGTGCTGCGCGTGCCGCAAGGGGAAGCGCCGGTCAGCCTGCAGGCGGCCGGGGTGCACAGCGTGCGCAATGCCCTCGCCGCGGCCGCGGCGGCCGCGGCTGCCGGCGTCGGCTTGGACGCGATCGCGCGCGGGCTCGCGGCCTTTCGTCCGGTACAGGGGCGGCTGCAGAAAAGGGACGCCAGGCACGGCGCCATCGTCCTCGACGACACCTACAACGCCAATCCGGATTCGGTGATCGCGGCGATCGACGTGCTCGCGCGCTCAGGCGGCGAGAAACTCCTGGTGCTGGGCGACATGGGCGAAGTCGGCGCGCAGGGCGCGGCTTTCCATGCCGAGATCGGCCGTCACGCGCGCGAGCGCGGCATCGACCGCGTGTTCGTCCTTGGCGAATCCAGCAGGCATGCGGCGGCGGCGTTCGGCGCGGGCGCGCGGCACTACGGCGATATCGAAGCGCTGCTGGCCGAGCTCGCGCCCTGCCTCGCGCAGGGCGTGACCGTGCTGATCAAGGGTTCGCGCTTCATGCGCATGGAGCGCGTGGTGCAGGCGCTCACCGGCGCGCAGACACGGGAGGGGCACTGAATGCTGCTCGAACTGGCCCAGTATTTTGCCAAGGACATCCGCGCCTTCAACGTGTTCGGCTATATCACGCTGCGCGCGGTGCTTGCCTGCCTCACGGCGCTGGCGATTTCGTTCATCACCGGACCGCTGGTGATCCGCAAGCTGACCGCCTACAAAATCGGCCAGTCGGTGCGCGACGACGGCCCGCAGTCGCATTTGACCAAGGCCGGCACGCCCACCATGGGCGGGGCGCTGATCCTGGTTTCGATCGGCATCACCACGCTGTTGTGGGGCGATCTGTCGAACCGCTTCCTCTGGGCGGTGCTGGTGGTGACCCTGGGTTTCGGCGCGATCGGCTGGATCGACGACTACCGCAAGGTGGTGGAGCGCAACCCGAAAGGATTGTCGGCCAGGAAGAAGTTTTTCTGGCAGTCCGTTATCGGCCTGGTTGCCGCCGTGTACCTGGCTTTCGCCGTGTCCGCGCCGAGCAACGCCAAGATCTTCGATCTGTTCACGGCGTGGGTCGGCAGCGGCCTGTCCATGACCCTGCCGCCCCAGGCCGATCTGATTCTGCCCTTCTTCAAGAACATCGCCTATCCGCTGGGTGTGTGGGGCTTCATCGTGCTCACCTACTTCGTCATCGTCGGCACCAGCAACGCGGTCAACCTCACCGACGGCCTGGACGGTCTGGCGATCATGCCGGCGGTGATGATCGCCGGCGCGCTCGGCATTTTTGCCTACGTTGCCGGCAACACGGTGTACTCGAAATATCTGCTCCTGCCCTATATCCCGGGGGCGGGCGAGCTGACGGTGTTCTGCGGCGCGCTCGCCGGAGCCGGCCTGGGCTTTCTCTGGTTCAACGCTTACCCGGCCGAGGTGTTCATGGGCGACGTGGGTGCGCTCGCGATCGGCGCGGCCCTGGGAACGGTGGCCGTGATCGTGCGCCAGGAAATCGTGCTGCTGATCATGGGCGGCGTGTTCGTCGCCGAGACGCTGTCGGTGATGCTGCAGGTGTTGTACTTCAAATGGAGCGGCGGCAAGCGCATTTTCCGCATGGCGCCGCTGCATCACCACTACGAGCTGTCGGGGTGGAAAGAGTCTCAGGTCGTCGTGCGCTTCTGGATCATTACGATGATGCTGGTGTTGTTCGGCTTGTCGACTTTGAAGCTGAGATGAATCCGGCGGGCAAGAACGCATTGGTTCTGGGTCTGGGCGAAACGGGCCTGTCGATGGCGCGCTTTCTCGCCCGCCGCGGCGCGCGCGTGCGCGTCGCGGACAGCCGCGACGATCCGCCGGGACTGGCGGCGCTGGGCGCGAATGTGCCGCAGGCGGAGCTGGTCCTCGGCGCCTATCGGGATGCCTCCTTTGCCGGCGTCGATCTCATCGCCATCAGCCCGGGTGTGCCGTTGGCGACAGCGCAGGTGCGCGCCGCTGCGGCGCGCGGGGTGCCGGTGGTCGGCGATATCGAACTGTTCGCGCAGGCATTGCGCGAAGGCCACGGCGGGGCGCCGGCATTGCGTCAGGGCGACAGCGGCGCGCAGAGCTCGCCGCCGCAGGTGCTGGCCGTCACCGGCACCAACGGCAAGACCACCGTGACCGCGCTCACCGGCGCCATGTGCAGGCGCGGCGGCCTGGCGACCGAAGTGGCCGGCAATATCGGCCCGGCGGCGCTGGATGCGCTGATGAATTGCGAAGATGCTCGGCACAAGCCCGAAGTATGGGTGCTGGAACTCTCCAGCTTCCAGCTCGAGACCACGCGCACGCTCAATCCGGCCGCGGCCACGGTGCTCAATCTCAGCGAGGACCATCTCGACCGCTACGACGGCATCGGCGCTTATGCGCGCGCCAAGGCGCACATATTCAGGGGTGAGGGCATACAGGTGCTCAATCGCGGCGACTCCTGGAGCATGGGCATGGCCGTGGCCGGGCGCAAGCAGGTGAGCTTCGGCCTGGATGCGCCCGGCCGCACCGAGGATTTCGGCCTGTTGCGCGTCGACGGCGAGCTGTGGCTGGCGCAAGGCGCGACGCCGCTGCTGGCGCTGACGGAACTGCCGCTCGCGGGTCTGCACAACGCCGCGAACGCGCTCGCCGCGCTGGCGCTGGCGCGCGCGCTCGACCTGTCCTACGCGCCGCTGCTGACGGCGTTGCGCGATTTCAAAGGCCTGCCGCACCGGCTGGAGAAAGTGGCCGAATTAGACGGCGTCGTTTATTACAACGATTCAAAAGGCACCAATGTCGGCGCCGTCGTCGCGGCGCTGAACGGCTTCGCCGAACTCGCCGCGCGCGGCGCGCGCGTGATCCTGATCGCCGGCGGCGAGGGCAAGGGGCAGAATTTCGCGCCGCTTGCCGAGCCGGTTGCCCGTTGCGCCCGCGCGGTGGTGCTGATCGGGCGCGACGCCGGGCTCATCGCTCTTTCTTTAGGCGGCAGTGGCGCAGCCTTGCTGCGCGCCGGCAGCATGGAGGAGGCAGTGGCGCAGGCACGCGCCCAGGCTCAAGCCGGGGACGTGGTGCTGCTGTCGCCGGCCTGCGCCAGTTTCGACATGTTCCGCAATTACCCACATCGCGGCGAAGCGTTCGCCGCATGCGTAAGAAACATCGCCCATGCTGAACTACATTAAGGCCGAGCGCAGCTCGCCGGCGGAATTCGACCAGGCCTTGGTATGGACTGCGCTGATCCTGTTGCTGCTGGGAATGGTGATGGTGTATTCGGCATCGATCGCGACCGCAGAGGCGAGTCGCTATACCGGCAACCAGCCGGCCTATTTTCTCGTGCGGCAGGCGCTGTTCCTCGGCGTTGGTCTGATCGCCGCGCTGGCGGCTTTCCAGGTGCCGGTGCGTGCCTGGCAAGCACTGTCGCCATGGCTGTTCTTGTTCGGCATTCTGTCGCTGGTGCTGGTGCTGGTCCCGGGACTGAGCCGCGAGGTGAACGGCGCCAAGCGCTGGCTCTCCCTCGGCCCGGCCAATCTGCAGCCCTCCGAATTCATGAAGCTCGCCGCGGTCTTCTACGCCGCCGACTACACGGCGCGCAAGTCGGCTCTGATGCACAGCTTCAAGAAAGGGCTGCTGCCGATGCTTGCGGTGATGCTGGTGGTCGGGTGGCTGCTGCTGCGCGAGCCCGACTTCGGCGCTTTCGTGGTGATCGCATCGATCGCGATGGCCATCCTGTTTCTCGGTGGCATGAACGGCAAGTGGTTCGCCGGCCTGTTGGTGCTCTCGCTGGGGGGCTTCCTCGTACTCATCCTCAACTCGCCTTACCGCATGCAGCGCATTTTCGGTTTCATGGACCCATGGGCGGATCCCTACGGCAGGGGTTATCAGCTGTCGCACGCCCTGATCGCTTTCGGCCGCGGCGAATGGCTGGGTGTAGGCCTGGGCGCGAGCGTGGAGAAGCTGTTCTATTTGCCCGAGGCGCACACCGATTTTCTGTTGGCGGTAATCGGCGAGGAACTGGGCCTCGCCGGCGTGGTGGCCGTGGTCGCCATGTTTACCTGGATCGTGTTGCGCGCATTTGTCATCGGCCGCCAGGCGGCGGCATCCGAGCGCTACTACGCGGCGCTGGTGGCGCAGGGCATCGCGGTCTGGCTCGGAGTGCAGACGCTGATCAACATGGGCGTGAACATGGGGGTGCTGCCGACCAAGGGGCTGACCTTGCCGCTGATGAGCTTCGGCGGCAGCGGCATCCTGGCCAATTGCCTGGCGCTGGCGGTATTGCTGCGCATCGATTACGAAAATCGAGCCCTCATGCGGGGGCAGCCAGCATGAAAGCGACGATTTCAGTGAAGGCTAATGCGGGCGTAGCCCGCGTTACGCCGAAACTAAAATCGCCGATTGATGCGGGGGCAGCCCGCATGAGGGCGAAGATTTTGGCACTTGGCTTTGTTGAAATGACGCCATGCAGCGCACGATCATGATCATGGCGGGCGGCACCGGGGGACATGTGTTTCCGGCTCTGGCGGTGGCCACGTACCTGACCGAGCAGGGATGGCGGGTAGTGTGGTTGGGAGCCAGGACAGGAATGGAAGCGGCCCTGGTGCCCAAGCATGGCTATGAAATGGCCTGGGTGCGCTTTTCCGGGCTGCGCGGCAAAGGGATAATGCGTGCCGCGCTGCTGCCGCTCAACCTGCTAGTCGCCTTCTGGCAGAGCGCACGCGCGATTCTTGCGCGGCGCCCGGACGTGGTGCTGGGCATGGGCGGTTACATCAGCTTCCCCGGCGGCATGATGGCCTCCCTGCTCAATCGTCCGCTGGCGATCCACGAGCAGAATTCGGTCGCAGGCCTGGCCAACAAGGTGCTCGCGCGCCTGGCCGATCGGGTGCTGCAGGCCTTTCCGGAGTCATTGCCCGGCGCGCAGCTCAGTGGCAATCCGGTGCGCCGGGAAATCGTCGCATTGGCGCCGCCGCGGCTGCGCTTTGCCGCGCGCGCCGGCCGCCTCAAGCTGCTGGTGCTGGGCGGCAGCCTCGGCGCGCGGGCGCTGAACGAAACCGTGCCGCGGGCGCTGGCGCTGCTGCCCGAGGAAACGCGGCCCGAGGTAACACACCAGGCGGGGGCGCAGCATCTCGACGCCCTGCGGCGAGGCTACGCCGCGGCCGGCGTAGGCGCCGAAGTGTTCGCTTTCATCGACGACATGGCCGGGCGCTACGGCGAAGCCGACGTCGTCATTTGCCGCGCCGGCGCACTCACCGTCGCCGAGCTCGCTTGTGCCGGTGTGGCCAGCATACTCGTGCCTTTTCCGCACGCGGTGGACGATCACCAGACCGGCAATGCGAAATTCCTGTCCGCGCGCGGCGCGGCCATTCTGTTGCCGCAGGCCGAATTGTCGGCCGAGCGGCTGGCCGAACTGCTGCGCGGACTGACGCGCGAGCGCCTGCTCGAAATGGCCGGGAAGGCGAGGGCGCTGGGCAAGCCGGACGCGACCGAGGCTGTCGCGCGCGCCTGCATGGAGTTGGTGCGATGAAGCATGAAGTCAAACGTATTCATTTCGTCGGGATCGGCGAACCGGTTTTTGGAACCGCCGCTGCCGACTCAGCTAACTATGAAGCATAAAGTCAAACGTATCCACTTCGTCGGCATCGGCGGTAGCGGCATGAGCGGCATCGCCGAGGTGCTGCTCAACCTCGGCTATCAGGTCAGCGGCTCCGATCTGGGCGCCAACGCCGCGACGCGGCGCCTGGTTGAGCTCGGTGCCGTCCTGAATATAGGACACGCGGCCGAGCACGTGGCCGCCGCCGACGTCGTGGTCGTGTCGACTGCGGTTGGCAACAACAATGCGGAAGTGATGGCGGCGCGCGCCAGGCGCATTCCGGTGGTGCCGCGCGCGCTGATGCTGGCCGAACTGATGCGCCTGAAGCAGGGCATCGCGATTGCGGGCACCCACGGCAAGACCACCACCACCAGCCTGGTGGCGAGCGTGCTCGCCGAGGCCGGGCTCGATCCCACCTTCGTCATCGGCGGACGGCTCACCAGCGCCGCCTCGAACGCGCGCCTGGGCGCGGGCGAATTCATCGTGGTCGAGGCCGATGAGTCGGACGCGTCCTTTCTGCACCTGCAGCCGGTGGTCGCCGTGGTCACCAACATCGACGCCGACCACATGGAGACCTACCAGCACGATTTTGCGCGGCTGAAACAGGCTTTCGTCGCTTTCCTGCAGAACCTGCCCTTCTACGGCGCGGCGGTGCTTTGCACCGACGACAAGCACGTGCGCGAGATTCAGCCGTTCGTGTCCAAGCCCATCCTCAGCTACGGCTTCGGCACCGACGCGATGGTGCGCGCGGAGAACGTCAGCCATTGCGGCGGCAAGATGCGCTTTCATGCGGTGCGTGAAGGCAGGTCGGGGGTGCTGGAGGTGACGCTCAACCTGCCGGGCAGGCACAACGTGCAGAACTCGCTCGCCGCGATCGCGGTCGCCACCGAACTGGGCCTTGCGGACGCGGCCATCGTGCGCGCGCTGGCGGAGTTCCGCGGCGTCGCCCGGCGCTTCCAGAGCTACGACGGGATCGCGGCCAAAGGCGGCGGCAGCTTTACCTTGATCGACGATTACGGCCATCATCCGGCGGAGATGCAGGCGACGCTGGACGCGGCGCGCGGCGCTTTTCCCGGACGGCGCATCGTGCTCGCGTTCCAGCCGCACCGCTACACGCGCACGCGCGACCTGTTCGAGGACTTCGTCAAGGTGCTGTCGGGCGCGGACGCGCTGCTCCTGGCCGAGGTCTATGCGGCGGGGGAGCCGCCCATCGTCGCTGCGGACGGCAGGACGCTGGCGCGCGCGGTGCGCGTCGCCGGCCGCGTCGAACCGGTGTTCGTAGAGGACATCGCCGACATGCCCGCCGCGATCCGCGCGGCGGCGCAGGACGGCGACGTGGTGCTTAGCATGGGCGCGGGCTCGATCGGCGGCGTGCCGGCCGCGCTTGCCCCGACTTTGCTCGTCAAGGGCGCGGAGTGAGAAATGCACATGGCTGAGGCGCGACATCTGTCCAACCCGGTGCTGCGCGGCAGGCTGCTCGCGCACGAGCCGATGCGCAAGCACCTCACCTGGCGCGCCGGCGGCGCTGCGGACCGCGCCTATGCTCCGGCCGACTTGGACGATGCGGCGCAGTTCCTGCGCAGCTTGCCGGCGGGCGAACCCGTCTATTTCATCGGTCTGGGCAGCAATCTGCTGGTGCGCGACGGTGGCATCCGCGGCACGGTCATGCTGATGCATTCCAGCCACGCGGCCATGCATATGGACGGTGCGCTTGTCTATGCCGAAGCGCGCGCGGCCAGTCCCAAGGTGGCGCGCTTTGCGGCGACCCGCGGCTATGCCGGTGCCGAGTTCCTCGCCGGCATCCCGGGAACGGTGGGCGGCGCGCTGGCGATGAATGCCGGCTGCTATGGCAGCGAGACCTGGGACCATGTGGAGCGCGTGCTCATGCTCGGCCGCAGCGGCGAACTGCGCGAGCGCAAACCCGGGGATTTCGACATCGCTTACCGCCACGTCGCGCTTGGCGGCGCCGAAATCGGCACGGACGAATGGTTTGCCGCCGCCTGGTTCCGTTTCGATCGCGGCGATAGCGCAGCTGCATTGCGTCGCATCAAGGCGCTGCTGCAACAGCGCATAGCCGCCCAGCCGCTGGCCCTGCCCAACGCCGGCTCGGTATTCCGCAATCCGCCGGGGGATCATGCCGCGCGCCTGATCGAAGCCTGCGGGCTGAAGGGTTATGCCATCGGCGGCGCGCGCGTATCGGAAAAGCACGCCAACTTCATTGTGAATGCCGCCGGCCGCGGCAGCGCCGCCGACATCGAGAACCTGATCGAACATGTGAAGCGTACGGTGCTGGCGCAGCAAGGTATCGAACTCATGACCGAAGTTCGCATCATCGGGGAGAGGATATGAGCGCGACCGAATTCGGCAAAGTCGCAGTGCTCTTCGGCGGCCGCTCGGCCGAGCGCGAAGTGTCGCTGCGTAGCGGCGCCATGGTCCTGAACGCTTTGCGCAGGCGGGGCGTCGATGCGCACCCCTTCGATCCGCAGCAAAGGGACCTCGCGGCGCTGATCGCGGAGAAATTCGACCGCGTGTTCATCATGCTGCACGGCCGCTACGGCGAGGACGGCACCATCCAGGGCGTGCTGGAATTGCTCGGCATTCCCTACACCGGCTCAGGCGTGCTGGCGAGCGCACTCGCGATGGACAAATGGCGCACCAAGCTGGTGTGGCAGGCGGCCGGCATTCCGACGCCGCGCTACGAACTGCTTACTGCGGCGAGCGATCTCGATGCCGTGGCTGCGCGCCTCGGGCTGCCGCTTATGGTGAAGCCGGCCAACGAGGGTTCAAGCATAGGTATGAGCAAGGTGCACGACGGCGCCGACCTGGAGGAGGCGTATACCCTGGCCGCCAACTACGACAGCGTGGTACTCGCCGAGAAGTTCATCGATGGCATCGAACTCACCGCCGCAGTGCTGGGCGGCGAGGCGCTGCCGCTGATCCGGCTGGAGACGCCGCGCGAGTTCTACGACTACGAGGCCAAGTACGTGGCCGACGACACGCGCTACATCATTCCCTGCGGCCTCGACGCCGGCGCGGAGCGCGCGCTGCAGCAGCAGGTGCTGGCCGCGTTCGGCGCGCTCGGCTGTCGCGGCTGGGGGCGTGTCGACCTGATGCTGGATGCGGCGGGCAGGCCGTGGTTCATCGAAGCGAACACCTCGCCCGGCATGACCGACCATTCGCTGGTGCCGATGGCGGCGCGCCATGCCGGCCTCGCGTTCGAAGATCTGGTGCTGCGCATTCTGGAACTCGCGCATGTGGGATAACGCCGACATGCTCAACGGCTGCGCCAATGCGCTTTACGCGCTCGCCGCTGCCGCCTTGATCTATGCCGGCGTGCACACGGCGGTGCATTCGCCGCTGTTGCCGCTGCGCCATCTCGCGCTGCAGGGCGATCTGGCGCATGTTACGCGCGCGCAGGCGGAGGGCGTCGCGCGCGCGCTCGCCGTGGGCACGTTCTTGAGCGTCGATCTGGACGCGGTGCGGCGCGCTTTCGAGTCCCTGCCTTGGGTGCGCAAAGTCGAGGTGCGGCGCCTGTGGCCCGATCGGCTTCAGGTCGCGATCGAAGAGCACGTGGCGCTGGCGCGCTGGGGCGCCGATACGCAGGCGCGGCGCCTGGTCAACACCTACGGCGAGGTGTTCGAGGGCGAACTGCCCGACGCGCTGCGCCTGCCGCAATTCACCGGTCCCGGCGGCAGCGCCGAGGAGATGACGCGTCGCTACGCGGCGTTTCGCCAGACGCTGGCGCCGCTGCAACTCGAGCCGCGGCAGGTGCTGCTGTCGGCGCGCTACGCCTGGCAATTGCGCCTGTCCAACGGCCTCACGCTGGAACTGGGGCGGGACCAGCTCAAGGAACCGGTGCTGCATCGCCTCGCGCGCTTCGTCGCTTATTACGCGCAGACGCTGGGGAGCCTCAATCGCAGGCTCGAATACGTCGACCTGCGCTATTCCGGTGGTTTTGCGCTGCGCGTGCCCGAGATCATGCATCCGGTCGGGGAGCCGACCAGCGTGAAACGCAAGCGCGGCGGCAGGGAGAAGGCATGAGCAAGGAAAACAAGAACCTCGTCGTCGGCCTCGATATCGGCACTTCCAAGGTGGTGGCGATCGTCGCCGAGCTGCTGCCGGACAACCGGCTGAACATCATCGGCATGGGCGGTCACGAGTCCAAGGGCCTGAAGAAAGGCGTGGTGGTCAACATCGAAGCCACGGTCAGTGCGATCCAGCGCGCGCTGGAGGAAGCCGAGCTGATGGCCGATTGCAAAATCACGCGCGTGTTCACCGGCATCGCCGGCAGCCATATCAAGAGCTTCAATTCCCGCGGCATGGTCGCGATCAAGGACAGGGAGGTGTCGGCGCTCGACGTCCAGCGCGTAATCGAGACCGCGCGCGCTCTGCCCATCCCCACCGACCAGCAGATTCTGCACATTCTCACCCAGCAGTTCATTGTCGACGGCCAGGACGGCGTGCGCGAGCCCCTGGGCATGAGCGGGGTGCGCCTGGAGGTGGAGGTGCACATCGTCACCGGCGCGGTGTCGGCGGCGCAGAACATCGTCAAGTGCGTGCGCCGCTGCGGCCTGGAGGTAAACGACCTGATCCTGCAGCCGCTGGCGTCTTCGATCGCCGTGCTCACCGAGGACGAAAAGGAGCTGGGCGTGTGCCTGGTGGACATAGGCGGCGGCACCACCGATATCGCAATTTTCCGCGAGGGCGCGATCCGGCATACCGCGGTGATCCCGATCGCCGGCGACCAGATTACCAACGACATAGCAATGGCGCTCCGGACGCCCACGGCCGAGGCCGAGGAAATCAAGATCAGAAGCGGCTGCGCGCTGCGCCAGCTCGCCGATCCCGACGAGCTGGTGGAGGTGCCCGGCATCGGCGATCGCGGCTCGCGCCAGCTTTCGCGCCAGACCCTGGCCGAAGTGATCGAGCCGCGCGTCGAAGAGCTGTATTCGCTGATCCAGAAAGTGCTGCGCGAGTCGGGTTACGAGGAACTGCTGTCTTCCGGCCTGGTGCTCACCGGCGGCTCCAGCGTGACGCGCGGCATGGTCGAGCTGGGCGAGGAGATTTTTCATATGCCGGTGCGCCTGGGCACGCCGCGCTATGCCGGCGGACTGGCGGAGGTGGTTAGACATCCGCGCTATGCCACTGCGATCGGACTGCTGCTCGAGGGCCAGTCGCAGACGCAGCGCGGAATGCAGGCGCTGCAGGGCGCGTCGTTCAGACAGATCCTGTCGAGGATGAAGGAATGGTTTCAGAGGAATTTCTAGAAGTTGGAGATTCGAGATTGGCGGGGCCGGTTATTTTTTCGGCCTCCGGCCTGTATCTCCGGCTGGAAATGGTGGTGAGTTTGCAGTTTGTTTCTTAACTAAGACCCGGAAGGAGGCACCATGTTTGAAATCGTGGATGTACAGAACAACGGTACCGTGATCAAGGTGGTCGGCGTAGGCGGCGCCGGTGGCAACGCCGTCGATCACATGATCCGCAACACCGTGCAGGGCGTGGAGTTCATTGCCATGAATACCGACGCCCAGGCGCTCGCGCACGGACAGGCGAAGAACCAGATTCAGCTCGGCGCGTCCGGGCTGGGCGCGGGGGCCAAGCCCGAGGCCGGGCGCGCGGCTGCGATGGAGGCACGCGAGCAGATCGAGGAGGCGCTGCAGGGGGCGCACATGGTGTTCATCACCGCCGGCATGGGCGGCGGCACCGGCACCGGCGCGGCGCCCCTGGTGGCCGAGGTGGCGAAGCAGATGGGCATCCTGACCGTGGCGGTGGTCACCAAACCGTTCACCTTCGAGGGCGTAAAGCGCATGCAGGCGGCCGAGGGCGGCATCGACGAACTGGCGCAGAACGTCGACTCCGTGATCGTGATCCTGAATGAGAAGCTGGAAGAGGTGCTGGGAGAGGATGTGTCGATGGAAGAGGCGTTCGGCGCAGCCGACAACGTGCTGAAAAACGCGGTCGCGGGCATCTCCGAGATCATCAACATCCGCGGTCTGATCAACGTCGACTTTCAGGACGTCAAGACCGTCATGCACGAGCAAGGCATGGCGATGATGGGTTCGGCCTCCAGCTCAGGCATGGACCGGGCGCACATCGCCGCCGAGCAGGCCGTGGCCTGCCCGCTGCTAGAGGGCGTCAATCTCTCCGGAGCGCGTGGCGTGCTGGTCAACATCACCGCCGCCAAGTCCGGTCTGAAACTGCGCGAGACCAAGGAAGTCATGGAGACGATACGCAGTTTCGCCGCTGAAGACGCGACCGTGATCCTGGGCGCGGTCTACGACGAGGACATGGGCGACGAGCTGCGGGTCACGGTGGTCGCGACCGGACTGGGCCAGCCCGCCGCCATACGCCAGACCAAGCCGCAGCTGGTGTTGAAAAACGGCACCGACAACATGCCTGTTGCCGGCGTCGACTATGCGGTGCTTGACGCCATGCCGGCGGTGATTCGCAAGAACCGCGCCTCGACTATCGAGGCGCTGCAGCAGAACGGCATGGACAAGTACGACATTCCGGCGTTCCTGCGCAAGCAGGCTGACTGAGAGCGGCGTCGTCGCCAGGCTGGCCGCGCTCCGGGTCGCGCGGTCAGCTCGGTGCTTGAAGGCCGAGCATGAGGGGGTGTATCCCCCTATTTTGTAAGAGCTCTTATGCTAAAATTCGTCAGTTCCAATCGAGTAAAAACGCATTCGTGTTGAAGCAGCGCACCCTTAAATCCGTCATTCGCGCGACCGGCGTGGGACTGCATTCGGGCGAGAAGGTGGAACTGACGCTGCGTCCGGCGCAGCCGAACACGGGTATCGTGTTCCGGCGCCTGGATCTGCCGCAGCCGGCGGATGTGCGTGCCGGTGCCTACAAGGTCGGCGACACGCGCCTGTGCAGCACGCTGGAACAGGGCGGTGTCAAAGTCGCCACCGTGGAGCACCTGATGTCGGCTTTCGCCGGGCTGGGCGTGGACAATGCCTATGTCGACCTCACCGGGTCGGAAGTGCCCATCATGGACGGCAGCGCCTCGCCTTTCGTGTTCCTGTTGCAGTCGGCGGGCATCGTGGAGCAGCCAGTCGCCAAGCGTTTCATTCGCATCAGGAAGACGGTGGAAGTCAGGGAAGGTGAGAAGTGGGCGCGCTTCGAGCCCTATGCCGGTTTCAAGCTGTCTTTTTCCATCGTTTTCAACCATCCGGTATTCGACAAATCGAGTCAGAACGTGGTGGTCGACTTCGCCGAAACTTCCTATGTCAAGGAGGTGGCGCGGGCGCGCACTTTTGGTTTCATGCAGGATGTGGAAAGCCTGCGCGCAAGCGGCCTGGCCATGGGCGGCAGCCTGGACAACGCAGTGGTGATGGATGAATACCGGGTGCTGAATACCGACGGCTTGCGCTACGCCGACGAATTCGTCAAACACAAGATACTGGACGCGATCGGCGACCTGTATCTGCTTGGCCATCCGGTGATCGGGGCGTTCTCGGCGCATAAGTCCGGCCACGGCCTGAACAATGCCCTGTTGCGCGCGACTTTGGCAGACAACGATGCCTGGGAATATGTCAGCTTCGATCGCGTCGAGGATGCGCCGGCCGGGCTCACCCGTCTACTTGCCCAAGCGGCTTGAACCAGCGCCCCCATGCCCCTGACGGCCGCCAGTGTTCACTTCGCCTCGGGTTGTCTTTCCCGGCCCTGATCGCCCGGGCCCGGCCGACCCGGTTCCTCCTCCGACGCGCCTAGCGCCGCCATCCCTGCAAGCGCTTGTTTGAGCTTTGAATCCGGCAGCTGCCTGGCCAAGGCTTGCAGGCTTTCGGCGCCTGCCCGGCTTAGCCGCGCCCGCTTTGGAGCGGTCTCTTTCACCGCGGCCTGTTGGGGTTGCACTTCAAGGCGAATTCCGGTAACCTCCACCCCGGATTTCGAAAAATCGTTGATTAATCGTGGGGTTAGCAATCTAAGCTTTGCCGCAATAGCGTTATTTTCGGCGAAAATAACGACGTTCTGCTGCCTGTAATTGACGATAGAGGAAGATCGCAGTAACTGCTGTGGCACAAGTTTTCTGTAAATGTGCCGTAATTCGATTAGCCGTTCCGCCTGGGGTAGCAAGCTCGCTATGCCGACTGCAGAGTCCAGGTAGGCGCGAATATTCTTGGAATGCATGGAGCTGTCTCTCGGAGGGGATCGTGCATATTATTCTGGTTTCGAACCGGCTGGCAACGGCCAAATCGATTTCGCTGGGCACGCGCCACCTGCTGCTGGGAATGGCGCTGCTGACGGCCGCCATCGTGGCCATGTCCAGTTCCATGTTCTATCTGGTATTCCGCCACGCGGTCGAGATCAAGCTGCCGCTGGTGCAGACGCTGCTGCTGTCGGGGCAGGAGCAGCAGGCGCAGAATGCCAAGGAGTTCATGCGCGAGAACCTGAACGCGATGGCGGTGCGGTTGGGACAGATGCAGGCGCAACTCATACGCCTGGATGCGCTGGGCGAGCGCCTGTCGGCGCTTGCGGGCATCAAGCCGCAGGAGTTCCGCATGAGCGAGCCGCCCGGCCTTGGCGGCGCACTGCCCGCCAGCATACCGATGCAGGACCTGTCCATGAACGAGCTTACCGCGCAACTCGATGCGCTTTCCAAACGTATGGAAAACCGCTACGACTACATGGGCATCCTCGAAAACCGGCTGTTCGACGCCAGGGTCAAGAAGAAGCTCATGCCTACGGTCAGGCCGGTGGACGTGGCCTGGAACGCATCCAGTTTCGGCTGGCGCATCGATCCGTTCACCGGACAGAAAGCCATGCACGAGGGCATCGATTTCCTGGTCGATACCGGCACGCCCGTCCACGCCGCGGCCGGCGGCCTGGTGGTCGCCGCAGAACTCCATCCTCAATACGGCCAAATGATCGATATCGACCACGGCAACGACTTTACCTCCCGCTACGCGCACGCTTCCAAGCTGATGGTCAAGGCCGGCGACCTGGTGCAGCGCGGGGCGATCATCGCCTTGTCCGGATCCACCGGCCGCTCCACCGGGCCGCATGTGCATTTCGAGGTGCGCTATAAGGGCGTCGCACAGAATCCCAACCGCTTCCTCCAGGTTTCGGCCGCATCCATCAAGGGAAAATGAGCGTGTTGTGAAGGATGCGGGGTGAGGCGCACCCCCGTCCTCGGTGTAGCGCGCGGTTGGTGTAGCGCGCGGTTGGAGTTGACGTGCAAGCGCGCACGTATCCGTTGTCACCCATCCCTCGCAGACTTCGCCGTTCCCGCCGTTTAGGGGCGGGCAGGCATGGTAAAATTCGCACTCCCTGTCCGACCTTCCCCACACACCTGTTAATGTTCACCCGCATCCTGACCCGCATTTTCGGCAGCCGCAACGACCGGCTGATCAAGCGTTATAACAAGTCGGTACAGCGAATCAACGCGCTCGAACCTGCGATTTCCGCGCTGTCGGACGAAGCCTTGCGCGCCAAGACTGCGGAGTTCAAGGAGCGGCTGGCCAAGGGCGAAGTGCTGGACGACCTGCTGCCTGAAGCCTTTGCCGTGGTGCGCGAGGCGAGCAAGCGCGTGCTCAACATGCGCCATTTCGACGTGCAACTGATCGGCGGCATGATCCTGCACGCCGGCAAGATTTCGGAGATGCGCACCGGCGAGGGCAAGACTCTGGTCGCGACGCTGCCGGCCTATCTGAATGCGCTATCCGGTCTGGGCGTGCACATCGTCACGGTGAACGACTACCTCGCGAGCCGCGACGCCGACTGGATGGGCCGCGTCTATCGCTTCCTCGGGCTTTCGGTCGGGGTGAACCTGTCGCAGAGCACCGCGGACGTGAAGCAGCAGGCTTACGCCGCCGACATCACCTACGGCACCAACAACGAGTTCGGTTTCGACTACCTGCGCGACAACATGGCAATGCAGGTGGCGGACCGCTACCAGCGCCGCCTCAATTTCGCCATCGTCGACGAGGTCGACTCGATCCTGATCGACGAGGCGCGCACGCCGCTCATCATCTCCGGGCAGGCCGAAGATCATACCGATCTGTATTACCGCATGAACGAAGTGGCGCCGCTGATGGTGCGCCAGGCGGAAGAAGACGGTCCGGGCGACTTCTCCATGGACGAAAAGTCGCGCCAGGTGCTGCTGACCGAGTCGGGCCACGAACATGCGGAGCAGTTGCTCGCACGCGTCGGCCTGCTGCCCGAAGGGCGCAGCCTGTACGAGCCTGCGTTCATCAACCTGATGCACCATCTGTACGCGGCATTGCGGGCGCACCACCTGTTTCTGCGCGACACGCATTACGTGGTGCAGGAGGGCGAGGTCATCATCGTCGACGAGTTCACCGGGCGCCTGATGTCGGGGCGGCGCTGGTCCGACGGACTGCATCAGGCGGTGGAGGCGAAGGAGAACGTTTCGATCCAGAACGAAAACCAGACGCTCGCCACCATCACGTTCCAGAATTATTTCCGCATGTACGCGAAGCTCGCCGGCATGACCGGCACGGCCGACACCGAGGCCTACGAGTTCCAGGAGATCTACGGGCTGGAAACACTGGTGGTGCCGACGCACCAGCCGATGATCCGCGACGACCGCGAAGACCTCGTATACCAGACGATCAAGGAAAAGAACGACGCCATCGTCGCCGCGATCAAGCAATGTTACGAGGACGACCAGCCGGTGCTGGTCGGCACTACCTCGATCGAAAATTCAGAGCTGCTCTCGGGTATGCTGGAGAAAGACAAGCTGCCGCACCAGGTACTCAACGCCAAGCAGCATGCGCGCGAGGCCGAAATTGTGGTGCAGGCGGGCCAGCCGAAGATGGTGACCATCGCCACCAATATGGCCGGCCGCGGCACCGACATCGTGCTTGGCGGCAACGTCGAGAAGACGATTGACATGCTGCGCGCCACCGAGGGCGTGGACGAAGCGGAGAAAGAGCGCCGCATCCAGGCGCTGCGGGAGGAATGGCAACACCTGCACGCCAAGGTTATCGCCGCCGGCGGGCTGCACATCATCGGCACCGAGCGCCACGAGTCGCGCCGCATCGACAACCAGCTGCGCGGCCGCTCCGGCCGCCAGGGCGATCCCGGCTCCTCGCGCTTCTACCTGTCGCTGGAAGATCCGCTTCTGCGCATTTTTGCCGGCGACAAGGTGAAGTCGATCATGCAGCGGCTGAAAATGCCCGAGGGCGAGGCGATCGAGAGCTCCTGGGTGTCGCGCTCGATCGAGTCGGCGCAGCGCAAGGTCGAGGCGCACAACTTCGATATCAGGAAGCAGTTGCTGGAGTACGACGACGTCGCCAACGACCAGCGCAAGGTCATCTACGAGCAGAGAAACGAGCTGCTCGAGAGCACCGACGTCAGCGAAACCATCACCTCGCTGCGCCAGGGCGTGGTGAGCGATATTTTCCGCGCCCACATTCCGCCGGAGAGCATGGAAGAACAGTGGGACGTGCCCGGTCTGGAGAAAGCCTACGCGGCGGAACTGCAGTTTGCGATCCCGCTGAAATCCTGGCTGGAGGCGGACGCCAGCCTGGATGATCAGGCGTTGCTCGAAAGGGCGGTGGCCGAAGCCGATCGTTTATACCGGGAGAAATTCTCGCTCGCGCCCGCCGAGGCCCTGCACCAATACGAGCGTTGGGTCATGCTCACCAGCCTGGACCAGCATTGGCGCGAGCACCTGGCCGCGCTCGACCATCTGCGCCAGGGCATACACCTGCGCGGTTACGCGCAGAAGAACCCGAAGCAGGAGTACAAGCGCGAGGCGTTCGAGCTGTTTGCAAGCATGCTCGAAAGCGTCAAACTGGAGGTCACCAAGACCCTGACTGCGGTACAGGTGAGTTCGGAGTCCGAGCTGGCCGAAGCAGCGGCGGAAACGACGCCGGCGGTCGAAAACGTGAAATACCAGCACGCCGGCTATGACGAGGCGCTCGCCGCCGACGCGGCGGAGGAGAAGGAGAAAGCCAAGGAGCGGCCGTTCGTGCGCGAAATGGGGAAGATAGGGCGCAACGACCCCTGCCCCTGCGGCTCGGGCAAGAAATACAAGCAATGCCACGGGAAACTGACTTGAGTTGGAGGCAGCCATGCCTGTGAGTCTCGCCCCGCCCAAACCTGAAGATCTGTTGCCCGTAAAAGGCGTCATGCTGGGCGTCGCCGAGGCCGGCGTGCGTAAGGAAAACCGCAAGGATCTGCTGGTCATGCGGCTTGCCGAAGGCGCGAGCGTCGTAGGCGTGTTCACGCAGAACCGCTTCTGCGCCGCGCCCGTGATCCTATGCAGGGAGCACCTGGCGCTCGAGCGGCCGGTGCGTGCGCTGCTGGTGAACACCGGCAACGCCAATGCCGGCACCGGCGAGGACGGCCTGGCGCGGGCGCGCCGGACCTGCGCCGAACTGGCCGCCGCAATCGGCTGCGACAGGTCGCAGGTACTGCCGTTTTCCACCGGCGTGATCATGGAGCCTTTGCCGGCGGAGCGCATCGTCGCGGCGCTGCCGCGCGCCCTCGCCGCTTGCCGCGAGGATAACTGGTTGGGCGCGGCCGAGGCGATCATGACCACCGACACCGTGCCCAAGGCCTGCTCGCGCCGGCTCAACCTGGGCGGCAAGCCCGTAACCGTGACCGGCATCGCCAAGGGTGCAGGCATGATCCATCCCGACATGGCGACCATGCTCGCTTATGTCGCAACCGACGCGGCGGTGAGCCAGGCGGCGCTGCAGCAAATGCTGACCCGGGCCGCCGCGCGCTCGTTCAATCGCATCACCGTGGACGGCGACACCTCGACCAATGATTCCTTCATGCTGATTGCGACCGGCGCCGCGGGGACGAACACCATCACCGAAGAGCGCCACCCGGATTACGCAGCCCTCGCCGGGGCCGTCACCGAAGTCGCCGTCTGGCTCGCCCAGGCGATCATTCGCGACGGCGAAGGCGCGACCAAGTTCATCACCGTGCAGGTGGAAGGCGGGAAAAACGAAGAGGAATGCGGCAAGGTCGCTTTTGCCGTTGCGCATTCTCCCCTGGTGAAGACCGCATTCTTCGCCTCCGACCCCAACCTCGGGCGGCTGCTTTGCGCGATCGGATACGCCGGCATTCCCGACCTCGACGCCGGCCGGGTGCAGTTGCATCTGGGCGATGTGCATGTGGTCAAGGACGGAGGTCGCAATCCTGCCTACCGCGAAGAGGACGGCCAGCGCGTGATGAAACAAAGCGAAATAACGGTGCGCGTGGAACTTGGTCGCGGCTCGGCGCAGACCACGGTGTGGACCTGCGATCTGTCGCACGATTATGTTTCCATCAACGCGGATTACCGCAGCTGACTTGCATGAGTGAATTGTCAAAATTTCTGGAACGGGCCGAAGCGCTGATTGCGCGCCTGGAAGTGTTGTTGCCAGCGGTGCAGCCGCCGGTGGACTGGGATGCGAGCATTGCCTTTCGCTGGCGCAAGGCGGGCGGGCGCGGCCATCTGCAGCCGGTCGTCCATCCGCACAAGATCCGGTTGTCCGATCTGCGCGGTGTCGATAGGCAAAAGCACCTGATCGAGCAGAACACGCGCCAGTTCGTGTCCGGGCTGGCGGCCAACAACGTGCTGCTGACCGGCGCACGCGGCACCGGCAAATCCTCTCTGGTGAAGGCCGTGCTCAACAAATTCCACCGCCAGGGCCTGCGCCTGATCGAAGTGGACAAGCACGACTTGATCGACCTGCCCGACATCGTCGACCAGATTTCCGCGCGCAGCGAGCGCTTCATCATTTTCTGCGACGACCTGTCGTTCGAGGCGGCGGAGGCCGGCTACAAGGCGCTCAAGGTGGTGCTGGACGGCTCGATCGCCGCGACTTCGGAAAACGTCCTCATCTATGCCACTTCCAACCGGCGCCATCTGATGCCCGAGTATATGCAGGAAAACCTCGAGTACAAGCATGTGGGCGAGGAGATCCATCCGGGCGAGACCTCGGAGGAGAAGATTTCCCTGTCGGAGCGCTTCGGCCTGTGGGTGTCGTTCTATCCCTTCGACCAGGACGATTATCTCGGCATCGTCGAACACTGGCTCGCCGAGTTGGGCTGCTCGCCGCGGGAAATCGCGGCTACGCACGAAGAAGCGCTGCAATGGGCGCTTTCGCGCGGCTCGCGCTCGGGCCGCGTCGCCTGGCAGTTCGCACGCGACGTGTCCGGCCGGCTGCGCGCCGCCAGCGCTCCCCGTGCGAAGCGCGGTTGAATACGCGCTTATTACGATATGAGGGGATATCCCCTACGGGGACTTTCCCGTCAAGCGGGATCGAGACCTTCGGGGCGCCTCCCCTGGTACGTCCCTGAATCAGGCCATTTCGATAATTCTGAAATGGCCTCCAAGTCTTCAATTGCCCCTCCCGTCGAAGTCGTCGCCGCAGTGATCGAGCGGCCCGACGGCAGTTTCCTGCTGGCGCAGCGCCCCCGCGGCAAGGTGTACGCCGGCTACTGGGAATTTCCCGGCGGCAAAGTCGAGCCGGGCGAGCCGCTCCCCGCGGCGCTCGCGCGCGAACTGCACGAAGAGCTCGGCATCGACGTTGAACTCGCGTACCCCTGGATCGTGCAGACATACGCCTATCCGCACGCGAAGGTGCGGCTGAATTTTTTTCGCGTGCGCGCCTGGCATGGCGAGCCCCATGGAAAAGAGCAGCAACGGCTCGCGTGGCAGCATGTATCCGCCCTCGATGTGGCGCCGCTGTTGCCGGCCAATGCGCCGGTGTTGCGCGCGTTGCACCTTGCGTTCGAGTATGCCATCACCCACGCGGGTGAGATCGGAGCCGCAGAGCAATTGCGCCGTCTCGACGAGCGGCTGGCGCAGGGCCTGAGATTGATCCAGGTGCGCGAGAAAGGCATGCAGGCACCCGCGCTGGAGCGTTTTGCCGGCGCGGTGATCGCATTGGCGCGGCCGCACGGCGCGCAGGTGCTGATCAACTCCGACATTGACTTGGCCCTGCGCCTGGGCGCGGACGGCGTGCATCTGGCCTCGGCGCAGTTGCTGCGCCTGGAACGAAGGCCCGCGCTCGGCTGGTGCGCCGCCTCCTGCCACAATGCAGCGGAACTCGCCCGCGCAGCACAGCTCGGAATCGATTTCGTGGCGCTCGGTCCGGTGCAGGCGACGCCTTCGCACCCCGATTCGATGCCGCTGGGTTGGGAGGGCTTTACCGCGCTTGCGCGCGGAGCCAGCCTGCCCGTATTTGCGCTGGGTGGGATGCGGCCGCACGACCTGGAAACCGCCTGGCGCTCGGGCGCGCAGGGCATCGCCATGGTGCGCGGGAGCTGGTAGGGCGCCAGCCGCGTAGGGAACCCAAGCCGGGCACCGCGGCGCTCAAGGCGCGTCGTGTTCCGATCCGGCGGACCTCGCGTCCGGACCCTCGTCTTTGTCTTTGACCGCTACGCGATATTCCTCGCTCGCCCAGGCACCGAGGTCGATCATCTTGCAGCGCTCGGAACAGAACGGGCGGAAAGGCGATTCCGCGCCCCAGCGCACCGGCTTGGCGCAGCGCGGGCAACTGACAGTGCGGCTATTCTGGGTCACAGGTTACACAGGGTAAGTTCGAATTCCACGTTCGAAGTGCTGGTGTGCGGGCGCGCATCGTCGCCGAATATCGCAAAGCGGATGTTGAGCGCGTATTTATTGGCGCTGATCTCCGGTATGAATTGCGAATTCTGCGGCAGGCGGATGCCCACCATCTGCACCACCCTGCCGCCGAGCATCTGCTGATAAATGCCTTGCTGGGCGACGATCTTGGAGGGCTTGCCGCTCTCGCGCAGCAGCCGCAGCACGATGGCTGAAGCGTCACGCAGCGGATACAGCGGGTTGATCCAGCCGTGCAGGTCGAAGGCGCGCGAGCCGGAATCGCGATGCAACCAGTAGTGATAGGAAGGCAGGTCGAATTCGCACACGCCGCCTGGAATACCGGTGCGTTGCTTGATCGACATCAGCCATTCGTTCTCGCGCAAATGCTGGCCGATCTTGCCGGTCATACTGAACAGCGCCGAACTCGCCTGTTCAATCTCGGAGATAACCTGATTCAGCGCTTCCTCGGAGATTTCCGGGTTGTTGCGGAACGAGAGCAGCACCTGTTTCTGCCGCTCCAGCTCCTGCAGCAAGTCGGACTTCAGGTCGGCGCGGCCTGCGACTTCGAGAATCTCGAACAGTGTGAGCAGTGCGGCGTGGTGGTCCAGCGCATCCTGGCGGGCGAGAAAAAAACGCGCGCGATCGAACAGATCCTCCAGGCGCAAGAGCGTGCGGATGCGCTCGTTGAAAGGATATTCGTAAGTGATCACTATCGCGCCAATCCCCGAAGGTGAAGGTCGGTTTTGAAGATTTTGACCGATTTGTCAGTAATTTACAACTTCATCCGTGTGCGGCGGCGAGCTGCAGATAGCGCAGGTGCAGTGCCTCGACCTGGCGGCGCAGCTGCGCCGGGTCCCCGCTGTTGTCGATCACGTCGTCGGCAGCAGCGAGGCGCGCCGCACGCGTGACCTGGTTCGCCATGATGGCGCGCACCTGCGCGGCGGTAATCCCGCTGCGCGCGATGACGCGCTCGAGTTGCAGTTCTTCCGGGCAGTCCACTACCAGTATGCGCTGGCAGCGCCCGCGGTAATCGCCCGATTCGATCAGCAACGGAACCACAAGAATGACATATGGGCCGCGCGCCGTGCGCACCAGCTCGTCCGAATGTGCGCGAATCAGCGGATGCAGGATGGCCTCGAGCAGGCGCTTTTTTTCCGCATCGGCGAATGCCAACTCGCGCATCCGGGGGCGCGCCAGCGCGCCCTGCTCGGTGATGTAATCTTCGCCAAAGGCGGTGCGGATCGGCTCGATCGCGGCCCCGCCGGGCGCGGTGAGCGCGTGTGCGATGGCGTCGGTGTCGATGACCGTCGCACCGAGTTTATCGAACACCTGCGCCGCGGCGCTCTTGCCGCTGCCTATGCCGCCTGTCAGGCCTACGATATAGGGCATCGTTCTACCCTGGTCGCGCGCGTGTGCGTGGCCGCATGCGTCAGAGCAGGTTCAGATAGGCGTGAGTCAGCGGCTTGCCCCAGAACAGGGCGACCACGCCGGCCACGGCGAGGTAAGGACCGAACGGGATCGGCACGTTGCGCCCGTGTCTGGCGAACAACATGAGCGAAACGCCGGCGATGGCACCGACAACAGAGGAGGCGAGCACCACCAGCGGCAGCATCTGCCAGCCGAGCCAGGCGCCGACTGCGGCGAGCAGTTTGAAGTCACCGAATCCCATGCCTTCTTTGCCGGTGGCGATGCGAAAGCCCCAATACACGCTCCACAGTGAGAGGTAACCGGCTACTGCGCCGATCACCGCCGAACCGAGGTCGGCGAACGTGCCGGCGAGGTTGAGCAACAGCCCGGCCCAGACGAGCGGCAGTGTGATCGAGTCGGGCAGCAGCTGGGTGTCGAAATCGATGAAGGAGAGGGCGATCATGCACCACAGGAACGCCATCGCCGCGAACGCGCCCAGGCCGAAGCCGAAGTGCCAAGCCGCGTAGGCGCTCGCGAGTCCGCTCAAGGCCTCGATCAGCGGATAGCGCGGGCTGATGCGCGCACCGCAGGCAGCGCACTTGCCGCCGAGCGCGAGATAGCTCGCCAGCGGAATGTTCTGCAGGACCGTGATCGGGTGCGCGCAGGCGGGACAACGCGAGCGCGGCAGGGCCAAATTGAACGGTTCCTGTTCGGGCGGCTTCTCGCCGCGCAGCTCGGCGCACTGCACCTCCCAGTCGCGCTGCATGATTCTGGGCAGGCGATAGATCACCACGTTCAGGAACGATCCGACGCATAGCCCCATGGCGAGGCAGAGCCAGGGGAACACGGCGGGATGGGCCAGGGACTCTAGGGACGCCATATACCGGGGTGAGGGAGAAGGGAGGAGGCGGGAGGCACGCGAATCGGACGCTTCGCTGCCTCTCTCGCCACCGCTCTGCCTTCCGCTCTAGACAGCAGCACCGAGTTTGAAGATTGGCAGGTACATCGCGATCACCATGCCGCCGATCAGCGTACCCAGCACCACCATGATGACCGGTTCCATCAGGCTGGACAGCGCATCCACCGCGTCATCCACCTCGGCTTCGTAGAAATCGGCAACCTTGGACAGCATGCCGTCGAGCGCGCCGGACTCCTCGCCGATCTGCACCATCTGGATTACCATGCTCGGGAACGCGGCAGTGTCGGTCATGGCTACCGTAAGACTGGAGCCGGTGCTGACTGCCTGCTGGATTTGCTTGGTCGCCACCAGGTAGATGTAATTGCCGGCAGCGCCGCCTACCGAATCAAGCGCCTCCACCAGCGGCACGCCGGCTGCAAACATGGTCGAGAGCGTGCGCGTCCAGCGCGCGATGGTCGAAATGCGTATCAGATTGCCGAATACCGGCGCCTTGAGCAGCAGCTTATCCATGAAGATCTGCACCGCGAGCGAACGCTTCCACGCATACATGAAACCGTAGACGCCGCCGAAGATCAGGGGAAAGATGATGTACCAGTAGGCGACGAAAACATCGGATATGCCCATCACGAACAGGGTTGCCGCGGGCAGGTCGGCGCCGAAGCTGGTGAACACCTGTTTGAACGTAGGGATCACGAAAATCATGATCAACGCGGTGATAATGAAAGCCACTGCGATAATGGCGACGGGGTAGAACAGCGCGGACTTGATCTTGGATTTTATCCGCTGCGTTTTCTCCTTGTACGTCGCCAGGCGGTCGAGCAGGGACTCCAGAATACCGGCCTGCTCGCCGGCGCCCACCAGGTTGCAGAACAGGGGGTCGAAATATAGCGGAAACTTGCGGAACGCCTGGGTCAGGCTGGAGCCGGTCTCGACGTCGGTTTTGATCGCCATCAGCAGCCTGGCAACCGCCGGGTTGCTGTGGCCCTTGCCGACGATGTCGAAAGACTGCAGCAGCGGCACGCCAGCTTTCATCATGGTGGCGAGCTGGCGCGTGAACAGCGTGACGTCTTTTTCGGTGACGCTGCCGCCCCCGCCGGCGCGCTGTTTCTTGACCTTGGTGACCAGGATGCCCTGGCGGCGCAGCGTCGCGTTGACCACGGCCTCGCCTTGAGCGCGCAACTCGCCCTTGACGACCTTGCCCTGCTTGTCCTTCCCCTCCCAGCTGAAGGTGAAGTCCTTGATCTTGTCTTTTGCTGCTGCGGCTGTGACCATGTTTTCCTCCGGCGCTTCCCGACGGCGCCTATTTTATTGCCGGTACATTCATGATGCACTGCCCATTGCTTTTTGTAAAGCCTGAGGTTATTTGTCTAATGTATTGAAGATAAGAATGTTTTAACCGCATTTCCGCGGGCGCAGGCGTGCCGCGCGGCACCTGGGGCGGGTTCAGGAACTTTCCGGCGCGGGGAGCGCCTCCGCCTTGGGCTTGAACAGGCGCACGGTCTTTACCACGCGATCCTGGGTCTGCACGATTTCCATGGGCACTCCGGCGATCTTGAGGCTGACGCCGGCTTCTGGAATGTCCTGGAAATGCTCCAGGATCAGGCCGTTCAGTGTCTTGGGCCCGTCCAACGGCAGTGCCAGACCCAGCTTGCGATTGAGCTCGCGCAAGGGACTCGCCCCCTCCACCAGCGCGCTGTCGTTGTTGTCCCATGCGCGGATGCTTGCGACCGCGGGCGAGTTGGTAGTGAACTCGCCAATGATCTCCTCAATGATGTCCTCCAGCGTCACCAGGCCCTGCAGTTCGCCGTATTCATCCACCACCAGGGCGAAGCGCTGGCGGTTTTCCTGAAAATATTGCAGCTGCGCAAACAGCGGCGTGCTGGCCGGGATGAAATAAGGCTCGGTGAGCAGCTCGGCGAGCTTGTCGCGCTCGAAGTCGCCATCGCGCATCAGCGCGAGCACCTTGCGCAGGTGCAGGATACCGGCGATGTTGCCGAGCTCGTTGCGGTACACCAGCAGGCGCGTGTGATAGCTGGTGGCGAGCTGTTCGGCAACGAGCTCCAGCGGCGCTTCCAGATCGACGGCCTCGATCCGCGCGCGCGGCGTCATTACGTCCTCGACCGTGATGCGCTCCAGATCGAACAGGTTGACCAGGATGCTGCGGTGTTTTTTTGGGATGTAGTGGCCCGCCTCCAGCACCAGCGAGCGCAACTCCTCGGCGCTGAGGCGCTGCGGCTCGCCGCCTGCAGGCGGTTTGATGTGCAGCAGAGCGAGCAAGGCGGATACAAACAGATTGACGAACCATACCACCGGATAAAGGAGTTTCAGCAGCGGCGTGAGCACGTAACTCACCGCAAACGCGATGCGCTCGGCGTGCGCGGCGGCGATCACCTTGGGGGTGATCTCGGCAAACACCAGAATGAGGAAAGTGACCGCCAGGGTGCCCAGGCCGAGCGCGATCTTGTTCTCGCCGAAGAGCTGGATGGTGATCAGGCCGACCAGGGTCGCAGCGGCGGCGTTGACGAGATTGTTCCCGAGCAGTATCACGCCCAGCAGCCGGTCGGTGTGGGCGAGCAGCGCATGCGCCAGTTTCGCGCCGCGATGTCCCTGCTTGACCAGGTGCTTCAGCCGATAACGGTTGAGCGCCATCATACTGGTCTCGGCAATCGAAAAAAACGCGGCGAGGATGAGCAGGAACACCAGCGCGCCGAATTGCACCGCTAAGGGGATGTCGTCCATGTCTAAGGGGCTGGATGCCGGACACTAAGCGCGCAGAGCCGAGCCGATGGCGGCAGGCCGGGTCCTGCCCGTCAGGTCACGGCGTCTTGCGTTTTGCACCTGGGTCTACACTCTTCCAAGAATGACTTCGAGCACGAACATGCTGCCGACGTAGGCGAGCAGCAGCGCGGCAAATCCGGCGAGTGTCCAGCGCAACGCAGTGCGCCCGCGCCAGCCCCAGCCATAGCGGCCGACCAGAAGCGCAGCGAAGATGATCCAGGAAATGACGCCGAACACGGTCTTGTGATTGAACCGCGCGGCCTGGCCGAACAATTCCTCGGAAAACACGAACCCGGAGACCAGCGTCAGGCTCAGCAGGACGAAACCGAGGGTAAGGATGCGAAACAGCAGCGCTTCCAGCGTCATCAGCGGGGGCAGCGAGGCCCAGGGTCCGGCGAGTGACTCGGACGGCCCGGCATGCTTGCCGCCGTGCAGGCGCCGCTCCAGCACCGTCATCAGGGTGGCGTGCAGGGCGGCGATGGTGAACAGGCTGTAGGCGAGCATGGCGACCAGCAGATGGATTCTGAATACAAAAGTCTGCGTATAGGCCGGGGTCCCCGGGCCGGGAAAAAACGCCGGCAGCAGCGCACACACGGCCGCGAGCGGCAGCACCAGCGCCTGCATGCCCTTGACGTCGTAGATCAGGCTCTCCGCCCAATAGATCAGCACAGTCAGCCATAGCGTCACCGACATGGCCTGGGAAAAACCGAAGCGCAGCTCGGCCGCGGCGAACAGGCTTGTGTACAGCAGGTACGAATGCAGCATGAACGGCGCGAGTATGGCCAGCCGCTCCCAGGAGACGACGCCGGCATTTTCGGCCGCGACCGCCGCTTCGCTTCTGCTGGTCCAGCGCGTGCGCCAGAAATGCAGCCCCAGCACAGCGTATAGGAGAGAGGTGACGGCATAGAGTAAAATGTCGGACATGTCCAAATTTTACACTACAGAATGCTGGATAACCTGACCAACCGCTTGTCCAGGGTGATCAAGACCCTGCGCGGCGAGGCACGCCTGACTGAAGCCAACGTTGCCGATGCGCTGCGCGAAGTGCGCATGGCGCTGCTTGAGGCCGACGTCGCCCTGCCGGTGGTGAAGGATTTTATCGCCGCGGTGAAGCAAAAGGCCATGGGCGAGGAGGTGATCGGCAGCCTTACGCCGGGCCAGGCGCTGGTGGGCGTGGTGCAGCGAGAACTCGCGCGCCTGATGGGCGGGGAAAACGCCGCGCTCAACCTCGCTGTCACCCCGCCCGCGGTGGTCCTCATGGCGGGCCTGCAGGGCTCGGGCAAGACCACCACCAGCGGCAAGCTGGCGAAGTTCCTTGCCGAGCAGAAGAAAAAGCCGCTGCTCGCGAGCTGCGACGTCTACCGTCCGGCTGCGATCGAGCAATTGCGCACCATTGCCGGCCAGTTGCAGGTAGATTTCTTCGAATCAACGCCAGGACAAAAGCCGCTGGAGATCGCGCTGGCGGCGCTCGATTACGCGAAGAAGCACTACAACGACGTACTCATCGTCGACACCGCGGGCCGCCTCGCGATAGACACAGCGATGATGCAGGAGATCGCGCAACTGCACGCCGCGCTCAGTCCCGTCGAGACCCTGTTTGTGGTCGATGCGATGCAGGGCCAGGACGCGGTCAACGTGGCCAAGGCCTTCAGCGACGCGCTGCCGCTCACCGGCGTGGTGCTGACCAAGCTCGATGGCGATGCGCGCGGCGGCGCGGCGCTGTCGGTGCGGCAGGGCACCGGCGAACCGATCAAAATCACCCGTGGGGGGGGGGAGTGCCTCCCCTTGGG